>Ga0180301_10001702_pt1 | contig 17250 bp, 17 predicted proteins | sample GuaBasSediGuay16_FD_121797 | JGI IMG/M metagenome (GOLD analysis project Ga0180301, IMG submission 121797) | Subseafloor sediment microbial communities from Guaymas Basin, Gulf of California, Mexico - Guay16, Core 4569-2, 12-15 cm | ecosystem: Environmental > Aquatic > Marine > Hydrothermal... | reverse complement strand
TGTTTGCCAGAAGGGTATTGATGAGGTTGCACAACACTTCCTAGCAAAAAAGAAAATACTAGCAGTAAGAAGAGTAAAAAGATCAGACATGGAGAAACTAGAAAGAGCAACAGGAGGAAAAATCGTAAGTAATATAGACGACTTGAGGCCCGAAGACCTTGGAGAAGCAGAGCTTGTTGAGGAAAGAAAGGTTGGAGAAGACAAGATGGTGTTTATTGAAGGATGTAAGAACCCCAAGGCAGTGAGTATCGTAATACGTGGAGGCTTAGAGAGACTAGTTGACGAAGCAGAAAGAGCGTTAAGAGACAGTCTTGCAGCTGTAGCAGATGCTATTAAGGATGGAAAGATTGTTGCTGGCGGAGGAGCTGTTGAAATAGAGTTAGCTAAGCACCTAAGAAAATTTGCTAGAAAAATCGGAGGCAAAGAACAATTAGCCATAGAGGCATTCGCAAGATCCCTTGAAGGACTAGTGATGGCATTAGTAGAGAATGCTGGATACGATCCTGTTGAAATGATAATGAAGCTTAGGGCAGCCCACGAAGCACCTGATGGCAAATGGATTGGTGTAAACGTCTTCACAGGAGACTTAGCAAACATGCTAGAACTAGGAGTAATTGAGCCTGTAAGCGTTAAGATGAATGCTATTAAAGCTGGAACTGAAGTAGCAACATTAATACTAAGAATCGACGATGTCATAGCGGCTGCTAGAACAGAGAAGAAAGAAGAAGAAAAGAAAGAAAAAGAGGAGAAAGAAGAAGAGTAATTTTTTAACTAAATAAACTCTAACTAAGAACAATTATTATCATTTTTTGATCTCAGTTATCTTTACGAGTATAGGTATCTTATAATCCACGGTATATAGTACAGCTTCGCCTTGATCGAGAACAGGCAATATCTTTTCAATTTCTTGGGGGAGCTTAGTTAACTTTCTAATCAATTCAAGATCCTGAGAAGACCTTATTGAATGAATAATCTTGGTTGCAGAATTAATCATGAGGTCTTCTAAAATACTTGAAGGTGATTGTGTTATAGCAATTATCCCTATACCGAATTTACGAACCTCTCTTACAAATTTCTTTACAAGTGCTATAGAAGTGTCCTTGGAGAACACGTTTTGTATTTCCTCGATAACAAGTAGGACCCTCGGGTTTTTCCTCAAGCCTCTACTATAAACATAGTGATCAAAAAGGAATTTGAGAAATAAGAGAACATATAGCTTCCTAACTATAATATCCTTGATCAAGCTTACATCAATTATACATACGTTACTATTTGTCTTGAATATATTTAGGAATTTGTCTTGTGAAAACAAGTTTATGTCACGAGCCATTGTGAAAAGTTTTCTCAGTAATGCCTGCTTAACTTCTCTCGTCCATGATGCTTCGCCAGTATAGTTCTCAACCTCCTCGATCAATTGATCTAAACTAGTTATTTGTCTCCTCTCCTCGCCAGTATTTTTTAAGATCTCAAAAAGTATGTATGATTGAGGGCCAGTAAGTTCTAATACTTCCTCAAAAATCTCCAAGATTTCCAGCTTATCCCGAGTATGTGATAAGGTAAGTGGATTTAATTGTAGCTCCTGGTAAGGGTCTATATACTTATACCGTGTTTTTAGAAGTTTTGCGTATTCGCCATGCCAGTCAAGTATTAGTACCTTTAGCCCCTTTTGCATTATATTTTCTATCGAATTATTAATTAATGTAGCCACAGTTGTTGATTTTCCGCTACCTGTTGCACCTAACACCATGGTATGCATGAATAGTGTTTCTTCTTTTATCCCGATAACGATGTTCTCATTACACTCTCTACCAATAGGATAGCCTATTGGGAACAATTTGCTATAATCAATACTCATATCTAGGATTCTCTGACGCGGATAAACGTACTTGCTTGGGAAGAACAATATGTTTGTTGCCATAATGTTTTTTCTTTTATCGAAAAAACAAAGGCTCTGAAGGCAGGGGTATCAGCATTTTTGGTTTAATATTTTTAAGTATTTTCAGATCAATAGATTTTAAATGAGCATTAACATAGGTCTTAATTATCTCAGCTTCTCTTCCCAAAACATTAACATCGTCATGCAATAATAATAGATAACTACTATAGACGCCTTTCTCGGAATAAGCTAGGACTATATAAGTTATATTACTTTGCATAGATCTTGTGTGGATAAACTTCATTAGATTAGAGACTTCTACATTGATTAAGTCTTCAGGAGCATTGAGATCTCTATATATCTTCAACGCTGTTACATGATATTTCCCTGGCTCTCTTAAACCCGCTAGTAAACTAGGCAATTCTCGCCCCAAAATATGGATAGTGTTTAAAAGACGTACGTTATGTTAATCTTTTTATACCAATATAGTATTTTTCAACAACCTTAAGATCTTTTATTAATGAATCATCCGGCGTCTTTATTACTAAAAGTAATCCTCCTATAGATATGATTGCCCTATATTGGTTATCTAGTTTTGTTATAGAAACAACATGTCCAACGCCGCAGAACTCGTATTCGAGACACTCTTTCTTATCCTCAACAACATTTATTTCCACATTATCGCCTTTACTAAGACTGTATACTTGTTCAGGAAGCTCTATATCGATCGATAATTTCTCGTTTTCTGTACAATTTATTCTATTAATACCGGGCATTCTTAATGGCGTGATGTCTTTGACCTCACAGGTATACCTTGGCATCGTTTTAACCTCTTTTAGTTCTCATAGGTTTTGACAAGAATAATAGATATTTATCCTTTTCCTTATTAGATGCGTAATTTCCATATATCCCTACCGAGTTTAAAGGGTTTAGAGACGGGGTGTGTGTTTTGAGTGTAGCAGATGCTTCACGTAGGCTAATTTCAGAACTACTATCAATGATTGATAAGAAAATAACCGTAATATTAACTAATGGTAAAAAATATGAGGGAGTACTGGTAGGATTCGATCACCCATCAATAAACATATTACTATCATCAGCTGTAGATAGTTCGGGTAATAAGTACCCTAAGGTACTTATTAGAGGAGATGTTATTTCCGAGATCATGGTTACTGAAGAACCATTATTCGATCCCAACGAGTTTGCTGAATATCTTGTGAGAGAACTACATCTCAGGCATGATGCGGTCAAAGTAGTTCCTGAAGCAGGGGCGGTGCTAGTATTTGGCAGGATAAAGGTAACCGAGAAAGGCGTTGAAGGAACAGGGGCTATGGCCCAGACAATATTTGAAGTATATAAGAAGTATATTGAGCAGAGAAAAAGCATGTTGAAGGGTTAAGAGAAGAATTGGAATACTATGAAATAAGAGACTTTGACCTAGCTGGCAGGATAGCTAAGATTAGGACTAAGAAAGGTGTAATTGAAACACCTTATTTATTTCCAGTAATAGACCCTATTAGACAGGAAATAACATTAGATGATATTAGAAAAATAGGGTTCAACGCTATAATAACTAATGCCTATCTATTATATCGGCGTAAAAAGAGCCTAGTCAAAGATATACATGAGATTATGAAATGGGATAATGTCATTATGACTGATTCTGGTGGTTATCAGGTTCTCGAGTATGGTGATATAGAGGTAACTAATAAGACCATAGTTGAATATGAGAAGAAGATAAATGTTGACATAGGCGTAATATTGGATATACCTACAGGAGGTCATATGGATTGGAATAGGGCTAGAGAAGCTGTTGAAGAAACATTTAGGAGAGCTTGTGAAGCACTACCTTTGATACAGGATACTGATATATTATGGGTTTTACCTGTTCAAGGAGCTCCATATAAGGACTTGTTATTAAGGTCGTGTATAAGAGCCTGGAGATATAACTATCATATTTATGCTCTTGGGAGCCCGACAGTATTACTTGAAAAATACGAGTATTCTACGTTAATAGAACTAGTTGCCTTAGCTAGAATGATTCTGCCGCCGAACAAGCCTCTTCACGTGTTTGGTGTAGGCCATCCAATGATCATACCATTTCTTGTAGCCTTGGGAGCAGATCTATTTGATTCAGCATCATATGTGCTTTATGCCCGTGATAACAGGTATATGGTTGAGGAAGGTACAAAAAGATTAGAGGAAATAGAGTATTTTCCCTGTAGTTGTCCTGTATGCAGTAAATTCGAGCCTAAAGAGCTTTTAGAAATGCCTTCTAGTGAGAGGGTGAAATATCTAGCACTTCACAATGTATTCATGTTGAGAAGAGAAATCAATAGAGTTAAGCAAGCGATAAGAGAAGGGAGATTATGGGAGCTAATTGAATATAGATCTAAAGCACATCCAAGTCTTAAATCAGCTTTCAATGTATTGAAGAAATATGTTGGTTTTCTGGAAAAATACACTCCTTTCTCTAAAGGAACTAGCTTAGCGTTACTATTATATGATCGTGAATCATTATATAACCCGAAGATTAGGATCTTTAGAGAAAGGGCGAAAGCCTATTCAGAGAAGAGATCAAATAAATTACTCCTTATTCCAGCAGTAAATAAGCCGTATAGGCAGCAAGATTTCCTCAAAGATTTTGATGTATTATATAAAGATTACGATATAATGTTTTATAATCCATTTCTGGGGCTGATTCCCTGGGGTGCTAGTGATTCTTATCCCGTTTTCCAGCATGAAGAGCCAAAAATAATTTCTGATAAAGAACTTTGCCGCGAACTTGCTAGAGAGATAATGGATTATGTTAATAGGGCTAAGTATAAGGAAACAGTGATTGTCATTAAAGAAAATGTTGAATGGAGTAAATGTCTAATGAATCTCATAGATAAGAGGTTGATAAAGATAATTACATGTACATAGGATGCTGTTTTTTACTTAATTCCGACTCATATACCTTCTTTATTAATTCTCTTTCTCTACTCTCAATCTCCTCAAGTATTGTTGCTTCCTTATAGAGCCTAGTCACATCAATTTCTAGTTTAAGCATTTCAGATATCAGGTTTACAGCTATTGCTGTAGCCTTGGGGTCCGCCCTATATGGTTCTGCATAGGGAAATATTGCTACTCCAGGTATATTATTTGCTTCAACAAACATCATTGTGAGCGCTAATGGGCCTATAACGTATCGCTCCTCAAGCAATGGCGCATCTAGTTCTCTATTTGTTGGACCTAATGGAATCCATCTATACTTTTCATCGGGATGTTCTTTAACAGAAGGATCAAGTCCTCCAACAAGTATTGTTTCTCTCACTCCAATATCCTTAAGCCAATTAACAATGGTTTCAGCAAAATATGTTCTTTCATGAAGGTGTGGTATACTATGATTTACCTGTACAAGTAATTTGACTCCATTAACCTCTTTATAATAGAGCTCAAAGGGGAATATTAGCCCGGCTCCCTTTATATAAAATGTTGTCTCGGGTAAGTATTTTGTTTTAATAAAGCCTATTTTCTCCATCTTGAGCGTTAATGCAATGTGTTTTGATGTTAAGTAACCAACCAGTCCAAAGCCTGGAAAGCCGGTGATAAATATAGAGTCTTTAAGAACGTTTTCATCAAAACCGTGTTTCAACACGATCTTGACCGTGCGCATTATTTAATCACGCTCCCGCTTCCTATACTTTCTCTAACACGTACCGCTTCGCCTCGGTTAAATAATGTAGTTATCCAACCAGGTAGAAGAGCTTTACCTACTGCAATCAGGTTCCATTCTTCATCAACAACCAATACTTCGTCATGTGGCCTTATATTTGGGTCCATAAAAACTACGTGTTTGCAAAAAACATTGCCTCCTTCTGATATAAATTTACTATACTTATTTGAAACCATAACACGTAGTAGTGGTTTCTCTAAAATATTGTTTAGCCTTATCCCGCCCCAGATCCTTAGTATGAGTTTATAATCATTAGCTCTTAATGTAGCAAGTAATTTGCCTTGATGATATATTGCCCTAATCCTATATGTTGTAGGCGAGTATGCTATCATGATGTCGTCTGGTATGAATTCTCTACCCACGCCATGGAATTGTAGTGAAGCTATCGTTCTTAGTTCTTCTAGTTCCTCAGGTGAGGGCTTGACCAAACGATAGTTCATAACCGTTCATCCCATTTACTGGAATAGATCTGTTCTTTGGCGGGGGATCTCTTTACCATATCTCCTTAAATCTCTTTTCGCCATGATCTTCTTTACTGCTTTAAGGAAGTCTTCCATTGCTACTACACGACTTCCTCTTCTAATGGCGTTATATCCTGCTTCAGTACATATGGCTTTTATTTCTGCGCCACTAGCTCCTTCAGTCAATCTTGCTAATAGCTTTATATCTACATCTTTACTTAGCTTCATCCTCCTCGTATGTACCTGGAATATTTCTATCCTGGCTTTATAGTTGGGTAAGGGTATTTCTATTAGCCTATCAAATCTCCCTGGCCTCAGTAATGCTGGGTCAAGTATGTCTATACGATTTGTTGCCGCGATAATCTTTACTTTATCTAATGGTTTAAAGCCGTCTATTTCAGCGAGCAACTGCATTAGCGTTCTCTGTACTTCTCTTTCACCACTCGTACCTATATCTAGTCTTTTAGCCGCTATAGCGTCTATTTCGTCAATAAATACTATTGCTGGAGCTTTTCTACGAGCTAGTTGGAATACTTCTCTCACAATCCTCGCTCCTTCGCCAATGAATTTCTGGACGAGCTCGCTTCCAACAATACTTATGAAAGTTGCGCCGGCTTCGCGTGCAATAGCTTTTGCCAGTAGTGTTTTACCACATCCCGGAGGCCCGTAGAGTAGTACTCCTTTGGGGGGCTCAATACCTATTTCTTCAAATAATTCTGGATGCTTTAATGGTAGTTCTATAGCCTCTCTTAATTCCCTAATTTGTTCCTTCAACCCACCTATATCGTCGAAAGTTACATTAGGTCTCTCTATGACCTCCATCATCCTTACATAAGGATCTTCTCTTTCCGGTAGAATCTCCACAATAGCTGATCCGTTTTTGCTTAAAGCGACGTGAGTTCCAGGCAGTAATTTTGATCTATCTATTCTTGCTGATACCTGTACTATTAGATTAGGCCCCGTCGAGCTTCTAACAATAACTCTTCCATCCGGTAGCGTGTCTAGAACCACTGCTTCAATTAATGGCGGGGTCATTAACTTCTCTATTTCGTGTTTATAATAGTTTATTTGGTTAAGTAGCCTCTCTCTTTCTAGCTCAAGATACTTAATACGTGATTCAAGTAGCCTTATATAGTCTTCTAAAGACATTTTGGTTTCTATGGGTTCACTAGAGTCACTACTACTCATAAACCACTCCACCTAACTTATTAAATAGGATGAAATTAAGGCTAAAAATAGTTCCTACTAATATCACCTATGGAGAGTGGAGTTGTATGCCATACTATTGTGAGCTATGTGGTAGGGAGGTCATTGATGAAAGATTATTAAAGTCCATAGTTGTTGAGGGAGCTTTACTTAGAGTCTGTCCATCATGTTATCAAAAGTTTATGAAACAACGTGCTGACAAAACGAGTACCCATACTCCGGTACGAAGTAGTGCTAAAATTGAGAAGACTAGGTCTATTGAATCAAGATGGAGGAAAGCTAAGATACCTCGCAGGATTCTTGAAGAAGAATTCGAGATAGTGCCTGATTATGCTAAGAGAATTAGGGAAGCGAGAGAACGGCTAGGATGGTCTACAAAGGTTCTTGCAGAAAAAGTTCGTGAAAAAGAATCTATTATAAAGAGGATTGAAGCCGGGAGATTAAAGCCCTCGATCCAACTGGCCCGTAAGCTAGAAAAAATACTGAACATAAAGCTGCTAGAGCCTATTGTTGAAGAAAATATTGGTGTAAGCAGAAGTGATGAAGAAGACTACTTTACCATAGGTGATCTTATACGGATAAAAACCAGTAAAAAGTAAAGTAATATCTCTGGCGGAATAAGGGCTATGAGCAGAGGAGTTGTTGCTGTAATACCAAGTAAGTATAAAGACGTGATTGATGAGGAGCTTACTCTAGTCAAGAGTATTTATGATAATATTGTCGACGTGATATTGGTTAGGAAGCCTAATTCTAAATACTATTTGTCTAAACCGAAGATAGATTACTTAAAAAGCATGAGAGACAATATAGAATCGATAATCATTATGGATACATTAAAGCCTAGACATATAGTGAACCTGTATCGTGAATTACGTAGAGAGATAATAGATCGTGTCCAACTAATATTAAAGATCTTTGCATATCATGCTGGTAGTAAAGAAGCTAAGCTTCAAATAGAGTTGGCACAATTGAGGCATGAGTTACCCTTAATTAGAGAAATGATCAGGTATGCGAAGTTGAGCGAACTTCCCGGTTATCTTGGTGGTGGAAGATATGCTGTAGATAAATACTATCGCCAGGCAAAATCAAGGATTGCTAGAATAAGAAGAGAGCTTGAGAGACTACGTAAAATTAGAGAGTTAAGAAGAACCAATAGGAGTAGGCTAGGGTATCCTCATGTATCTATTGTCGGATATACATGTGCAGGTAAAACAACATTATTCAATTATCTGGCAAAATCCATGAAGCCTGTTGGCCCAGAACCTTTTACGACACTATCTCCTAAAGCTAGTTCTATAGAGTATGATGGTCTAAAAATGATCCTTATTGACACAGTAGGCTTTATAAGAGACATACCATTAGAGATTATCGAAGCATTTTATGCTACATTAGAAGAAATCGTTGAGTCTGACGCGATCATAATAGTACTAGATGCTTCTAAGGATATTAGAAACGTAGTCTATGAAGTAAATGAGACAAAGAGGATATTGTCCAATATAGGAGTCCATGGCAAGCCCATGCTTATTGCGCTAAACAAGATTGATATAGTGTCTAACGATAAATTGGAGACGGTACTGGAGATTGTTTCAAAACATTTTAATAGGGATGGAGTAAAGATTGTGCCTATCTCGGCTTTAAAAGGCATTAATATAGATCTTCTTCTATCTGAACTGATCTCGCTACTAAGATGAAAGACTAGGTCTAGGTGATATTTATTTGGTAAAGATATATGTGTTGAGAATAGGTCATAGGCCTCAACGCGATAAGAGAATCACTACTCATGTCGCCTTAGTTGCTAGGGCTTTCGGGGCTCACGGGTTCATATTAGGTGATGTAGTTGATAAATCTGTGGAGAATTCTATTAAAAAAGTCTTAAGAACATGGGGTGGAGATCTTCGCGTAGAAATGGGTGTTGATTCGAGAAAATATGTTATTGAGTGGAAAAAGAAGGGTGGTATCGTAGTTCATTTAACTATGTATGGACTCCACATAGATGACGTTATTGATGGAATTAGGAATGCTGGTAGAGATATACTAGTTGTTGTAGGCGCTGAAAAAGTACCGCCTTTCTTCTATCAACACGCTGATTATAATGTTGCTATAGGTAATCAGCCTCATTCAGAGGTTGCAGCATTAGCTATATTCTTGGACAGGTTTTATAGAGGAAAAGAGCTATATTTAACATTCTCAAATGCCAAGTTAATTATAGAGCCTTCGCCCAGAGGTAAAAAGGTGAAAAGACTTGGCTAAGACTAAGGACGTTATTAAGCAAGTATGTGAACTAATTGAGACAATATATGGTCCTAAGGCGAGAAGAGTGTTCGAGTATCTTGTTGAGAAGAACACATTTGTTCCAGAAGAGAATATTGGGCGAGAGCTTGGATTAAAGTCTAATGAAGCTAGAAAGATCTTGCAAACACTGGCTGAAGAAGGATTTATTTCTTTTAGGAGAAGTACCTCGAAGGAAAAAGGCCACCACGGATGGTATGTTAACTATAGTAATCTAGAAGGAGTTATAATTGCTAGATTAAAGAAAAGTCTCGAAAAGTTGAGAGCAAGAATGGAGTATGAAGAACAAACAAATATTTACTACTGCCCTAACGATGGAACCAGGTACAGTATTGAAGAAGCAATAGTCAATGACTTTATGTGCCCACAATGCGGCTCATTATTAGAGGAGTATGATGGGAGACGAGCTGCAGAGTTCTTAAGAGAGAAAATAAGTAGTATAGAGCGTGCTTTGAAATCTATTGGTGTGTTATAACTATGAAGAAGAAATATAAGTTAGTAGACTTATTTTGCGGCGCGGGAGGATTCTCTTTAGGTTTTAAATTAACGGGTAGATTTAGACATGTTTTAGCAATAGACAATTTCCCCCCTGCAGCCAGAACTTATAAAGCAAATTTTCCGGAAGCAATAGTCTTAGTTGAGGATATAAAGGATATTACAGGTGACGACATAGTCAGTCTTGTTGGAGAGGATATAGATGTCGTAATAGGTAGTCCTCCATGCGAACCATTTACAGGATCCAATCCTAGAAGAGAGAAAGAACCTCTAGATAGACTTTACAAGGATCCCATGGGCCAGCTTACACTACATTTCATTAGGATAATAGCCGATATAAAGCCTAAGGTATTTGTTATGGAGAATGTTCCCGCTATCATGGATAATGGTCTTAAAGCTGCCCTAAAGAGAGAGTTTAGAAGAGCTGGTTACGATAAAATATACTTTAATATACTGAGAGCCGAAGATTATGGAACCCCAAGCCATAGGCTTAGAGTATTTATATCAAATATTGAAATAAGACCTAGGAAGATTAAAAAGAGGATTACGGTTGATGAAGCGTTAAGAGGATTAAGTATACTTGGCAATAATGTTCCAAACAATGAGCCTCCGCCACTATCTCCTAGAAAACTTAAACGTATCTCGAGATTAAGATGGGGCCAGGCATTAATCTATTATGAAGGCGCTAAGAGGAGGTTTCCTAATTTGATAAGACTTAACCCTAATACCATCGCCCCCACGGTTCAAGGTAGTTCGAGGTTTATTCATCCCTACGAGAATAGATTTCTTACTGTTAGAGAACAAGCTAGGTTAATGGGGTTTCCGGACATGTTTGTTTTTTATGGCGGCAGAGATGAACAATATAATCAAGTTGGCGAGGCTGTCCCCGTGACTTTAGCCAAAGCTGTAGCCGAGGAAGTTGCTAGAAAACTCGATGAAGGTGTCTTATGATGGCTCGCCGATATGTTTGTTTATATAATGTATCTAGTGTTCAAAGAGTAATAGATTTTATTAAGACAGTGTATTCGTTTAAAGATTACATCCCTGTGATAATAAAGCCTATAGGCGCTGCAGCCCAAATAGGCATTCCTGACGCATATAAGATAGCTTATAAACTAGACAAACCACTAATAGTGCTCCCTGAGCTAAGCGATATCATGGATGTTCTAGACGTGAGAAAAATCTATCTAATTACTGGTAAGGGTGTAGAAAAAGATCTTGGGGAAATAATGTCTAGTAAAGATGATATAGCCTTCGTAATTAACGGGTCGGATTCTGATTTTACTCGGCAAGAACTACAATATGGTGAACCAATAAAGCTTAGAGACATATCTTCATCGATTCCATCGATAGCTCTTGCTGCAATTTTACTTTACGAGCTAAGCAGAACTGGTATGGTAGGTAATGAGGGAAAATGTAAATGCTAGAAATTTATGATATATGGGAAAAAATAGTTTATTTGAAGAAAATCTTTATTTCTCATTAATAAGCATGTATGTTGGCTTACCCATTGATGTTACAAAGTCTTTAACTCCATACTTGATGGCAGATATTATGCTAACTTTTTCTTCGGGGACACTACCTCCACCTGCTGTAGCAGGCCAGTGTCTTGTGTAGAAGTCTCTTAATAGTGATATACCTATTGGCAGGAAGTATATTACCGCAATCAAGTTTGGTATAGCCATTAATCCGTTAGCGGTGTCTGAAAAGTCCCAGAATACTTCGAATAGTTCGCCCGCCACTGCTGCAGGTATGATCGGTATAACCCATAAGACTCTCCAGATCCATACCAGTGGTTTCTCTGGCAATTTAAGTGTCCTTACCCAGAAGTATTTCCAGTTTACCTCTCCATAAAACTCCCATGTTAGTAGTGTTGTGAAGGCAAATAACCCTAGAGCTACTCCTAGGACTACCGGCGCATATATGCCATAGCCTCTATAGAATGCTTCCATAGCTAAGGCTGCACCCGAGTAATCGGTCTCGTGAGCAGCTCTAGTTATTATGTCGGCAATACAAGTTATTGTACAAATGACTATAGTGTCCATGAATACTTCGAATACTCCATAAAATCCTTGTCTACCAGGGTGATCTGATTCTGCATAAGCATATGCGTTGGGAGCACTACCTAGGCCGGCTTCATTAGAGAATAGTCCTCTGGCAAATCCGTATCTTATAGCATTGTATACCGTCCAGCCCGCCGCACCACCAGCCGCTGCTAATGGCGAGAAGGCTCCAGTGAATATCTCTCTTATTGTTTCGGCAAAGTTGTGTGCAAACATCACCCATAACGCGATACCAAAGATTATATACCATGATGCCATAAATGGTATCAAATAGTTTGCTACTTCAGCAATTCTTCTTAGACCACCAATGACTACTAGTGTCACGGCAATAAACATTATGATGCCTGCTATCAATCTTACATAGAATATTCCTTCAGGAGTCTCTATGCCGGATGCTCTAGCAATATATTCGGCTGCTAAGGCAACGTTGTTAGCTTGCACCATGTTGCCAATACCGAAGGCAGCAATCCATGCAAAGAGTGCAAAGAGGACTGCTAGTATTGGTCCTACTTTTGGTATTCTTCTAATATAATATGGTGTACCTCCTTCGATCGTTCCATCAGGCTTTATTTCTCTAGACCAGACACCAAGAGTTGCCTCAACAGCCTTTAGACCCATACCTAGTAGTCCACAAACCCACATCCAGAATACGGCTCCAGGCCCACCTAAACGTACGGCTGTTGACGCACCGGCGATGTTGCCGACACCAATGGTTGCACCCATGACCATGGCCCAGATCTTGAATGGATGTACTTCTCCAGCTCCTTTCTTTCCTTTCCAAGTCATGTTTTTAACAGCTATACCAAATTTACGGATCTGGAAGAAGCCTGTAACTATTGCAATCACTAGCCCCGTTGAAACCAAGAGTATAATCATTGGCAGGCCCCATACTAGGCCATTGACTAGATACATGAAGTCAATTAGGGCTTGTCCTATGTCCACAGTTAACTCACCCTTTTACCAGATATTTGCATTTAAATACTAAAACCTTCATATAATGTTATTATGTCGTTGTAAGCAAAAAAGTTTTCTTTTAAAACTTATATATTTCGGCTAAGACAATATCTATTTGGTGAATTAATCCTTGTCAATTAAATATACAATTACCCCTAGGCAGCGAGACATGGCAGTAGTTTTGTGGTTTATAGTGATTGTCATTGTTGCATCATTAGTGATAGGTGTAGCCTATTCTGAAGGAGTTGAAGAAGTAGTTGGTAGCATACATTTACATATAATAACTATGGCTATCATAGTAGTTATTGAAGCAATTGCATGGCTTGTTGGTAGAAGGACTACTGAAGAAGTGACACCAGAACCAGGTATGAGAGTGGGCTAAAAACGAAAATATTTATTTTTAATAATACCCTAAGCTTTTTGGCTTCTTTAATCCTTAATTACTGAGAGGCCGGGCTTAATTATTTTATTATTTAAATAAGGAAAAATAATAGAGAGCAATAAAGCAGCATGTTATCCCACGCAAGATTATGCCGCCGCCGGGATTTGAACCCGGGTCACGGGCTCGAAAGGCCCGCATACTTGACCGGGCTATACTACGGCGGCCTCTGTACTCTATTCCGGCTCTCTAGCTCTCTATATTAGGGTTGAACTAGGCTTATTAATTCTAACGTTCTTAAACACCATAATATGCCATAGTTTTATATTATTGGAACACACATTTAATTCTAGACGTTAATGGTTAAGGTGGGTAAATTGAGGATTTGGGAAATTGCGAGAAAACCTAAGCTGGTAATCAGGGATGTGTCTACGCCTCTTACTGTTGTTAGGGGTGAGTCTAGAAAATCTGGTGAGGAAGTTATCCCTGTTATCAAGTCTATTGTTGAAGAGAAAGTACTAGGGTTTATAACTCCTATCGAGCTGGTTATGCCTACTTCTCATCACAGCAATCTCTGTGTACGTGATGTTTTGAGGGAAGAGCCTATTCTTGAGGCAAATAATGATATTGTTGATGCTTATCAAAAGTTTAGGGAATTTAGGACTATTGGAGCCCCGGTTGTAGATGATCGTAGTAATATGAAGCTCATTGGTGTTGTAACATATAATGATATCCTATCATACTTGATCAAAACGGGCTATAGGCCTATAGCAGAATCTATTGCCGAGATAATGACGACAAAGGATCTAGATAAGTACATTGTGCCGATAAATGAGCGTGTAAACAAGGTTTGGAGCAGGATAGTATTCCATGGCCAGCCAGGTGTTGTTGTGGTAAGAAGCGCTGACGAACCCATACCTACAGGTATTGTAACGTATAGAGAGTTCGTGAAAAGTGGTAGATGGTTATTCCATAGAGAGAGCGAGCAACATATTACTGCTCCCGCTAAAGTGCAGAGAATAATGCTCCGTGGAGTCCTTGTAGCGACTAAAGATATGCCTGTTGAAATAGTTGCTAAAGTCATCATGGAACATGACCTGCCGCTGGTTCCTGTCATAGGGGATGATGGCAGGGTCATAGGTGTTATAACATATGATGACATAGTTAGAGCTTACCTAGAAGGGGCAAAGCCCGGTAGAATGCCAGTACCTATTGCCAAAGTCGTTCCTATACCTGTTGCTAAAGAAGAAAGGACAGTGTTTATTGGTAGAGAAAGAATGTTGGCAGAAGTACTTGTTGCAAAACCTATCGCTAAACCCATGTATATTGGTGTTAAAGCCGAGGATATTATGGTTGAAGAATTGCCTGCAATATCAATAAATGATACTGTGGAGCATGCTAGGAGAGAGATGCTTAGAAAGAAGACTGATTACCTGATAGTTGTTGATGAGAAAGGAGATATTGTCGGCGTTGTAACCAAATGGAATATGCTTCATGCACTAGGATTAAAAGGGCCTTTATGGAGGAGGAGGACTAAAGACAGGTACTTCATAGACTATGTTATGAGTAGGAATATACCTAGAGTAAAACCTGAAACACCTCTCGAAGACATCGCGCTTCAGATGGTCATGAATGAGTCTGAAATAGTGTTTGTAGTAAATGAGAGAAATGAAGTGATAGGATTCATAACTAAAGACGAGGTTATTGAGGCTACAAAGGAGTATCTAGCAGACTTGCTTGTAGAAAACATAATATTGCCTGGCAAAATAGCTTCTGTTAACCCATTCCATAGCCTCTACCATGTAGTTAATAAAATGAAGTCATTGTTCCTTGACGCTATAACAGTGTTTGATGGGAGTAAAGTACTTGGCGTCGTATCTGCAAATAGGCTACCATTCGTAGCTTTCGAAGACGCTAAGACAGGTATTAGATCCCGTAGATTGATCTGGGTTAGAAAACTCGTTAAAGGAGCGGCACGTAAAGGCAGGTATGTTAAGATAACGCCATTACTAGCTATCGATGCAATGGTTCCATACAAAGAGCATTTAGAACCAGGTACTCCAGTGACAAAAGCAATAGAGTTAATGAAAAAAGCCAATATTAATGGAATACCAGTATTAAGCCTCGAACATGGAATAGTCAGTATTGTTGCCAAAAACGATATACTGAGAGAATTGTCGAGAAGAGCCAAGAAGATAGCTGAAGTGCTTGAAAAAGCAAAAACACGTGAAGAAATGAGAAAGGAAACCACGAAAAGCTCCTGATCAAAAACTGTTGCAGTAGAAATCTTTTCTCAAACTATTATATGGAGAAAATATTTAACCCCAATAGCCTTTCTTACACAATACATGAGAGTGCGGCGGTCGTCTAGCCTGGACTAGGACGCCGGCCTGCCACGCCGGAGATCCCGGGTTCAAATCCCGGCCGCCGCACCATATATCCTCCCTATTTAAAAGCTCCTCCATGTTTTATGATTCCATGATTATCTTCGCGGCCAAAGTTTATGTTTCTTGAATAGTTTCTTCGAGATCCCTATACTCTTCTTTATTGCTCATGTAGAGACATATAAAGCTTTATTAGTTTCTCAACAAGATACAGTAGTATAAGAAACACTGAAGGTGATGTTTTAGTGTCTGGGAAATCTAAGCCTAAGCATGATTTTGAACCTTACTCGGCATGGGTTGACAAAAGCTATCAGCCTGATCCTAAAAACGATGTTATCGTCACATTTAGGATAACTCCAGCAGAAGGCTTTACTATAGAAGATGCTGCAGGTGCTGTTGCCGCCGAGAGTAGTACTGGTACCTGGACCACATTGTATCCATGGTATGATGTAAAGAGGCTTGATAAGCTTAAGGGTAAGGCCTATTACTTCAAAGACCTTGGAGACGGGTCTTGGCTTGTAAGGATCGCTTATCCTGTGGAACTATTTGAAGAAGGCAATATGCCGAGTTTCCTAGCGAGTGTAGCAGGCAACATCTTTGGGATGAGGAGAGTTAAAGGTGTTAGAGTAGAGGACATATACATGCCCGAGAGCTTTTTAAAGCACTTTAAAGGACCTGTTAAAGGCATTAAGGGTGTTAGAGAGATATTCAAGGTATATGACAGGCCAATAGTGGGCACGGTTCCCAAGCCTAAAGTCGGCTATACACCTGATGAGGTTGAGAAACTGGCCTACGAGATACTTGTAGGAGGCATGGACTATATTAAAGACGATGAGAATCTTGCAAGCCCAAGCTACTGTAAGTTCGAAGCACGTGCCAAGGCTATCATGAAGGTTATTGACAAGGTTGAGAAAGAGACGGGTGAAAGGAAGGTTTGGTTCGCTAATATAACTTCGGATGTTAGAGAGATGGAGAGAAGACTGAAGCTTGTAGCAGACTATGGCAACCCCTATGTAATGGTTGACGTGGTTGTTACTGGCTGGGCTGCCTTAACATATATCAGGGATCTTGCGGAAGAGTATGGTATTGCAATACATGCTCATAGAGCTATGCATGCCGCCATAACGAGGAACCCGTATCACGGAATATCAATGTTTACTCTAGCTAAACTCTGCAGGATAATAGGCGTTGACCAGATACATATAGGGACTCCGGGAGTGGGTAAGCTAGAAGCTAAAACAATAGATGTTATAAGGCATGCAAAGATTTTGAGAGAAAACCCGTTTATACCAGATGAAGATGACGAGTTCCACCTAAAGCAGGACTTTTACCATATTAAGCCAGCTCTACCCGTATCATCAGGAGGACTTCATCCAGGAAGCATACCAGCTGTAGTTAAAGTACTTGGTATCGACTGTGTACTAC
>Ga0180301_10001701_pt1 | contig 17255 bp, 12 predicted proteins | sample GuaBasSediGuay16_FD_121797 | JGI IMG/M metagenome (GOLD analysis project Ga0180301, IMG submission 121797) | Subseafloor sediment microbial communities from Guaymas Basin, Gulf of California, Mexico - Guay16, Core 4569-2, 12-15 cm | ecosystem: Environmental > Aquatic > Marine > Hydrothermal... | reverse complement strand
GCTTCCCCCCTTTGTCACCCCCGGCCATTTGATCATCATCGGTTCGCGTATACCGCCTTCATACAGCCAGCCCTTGCCTGCTCTTAGCGGTAAATTAGAAGTAGGATGTCCTTCAGACGTTGAAAGCCCTCCGTTGTCCGACATGAATATTACCACCGTATTGTCATCGAGAGCAAGCTCCCTCAATGCGTCCAGTACCTTGCCGCACGCCTTATCCATAGCATCGACCATGCCAGCATAAACCGCATGTTCCTGAACAAGCCGAACCTTCCGCTGGCCTTCTTTGCCCCACTTAGCTTTGAGGCCGAGTTTATTTTTCTTTTCCGTGTACTTTTGTTCAAGGTCGGCGCGGCTTTGCAGCGGGACATGCACAGAATAAAAAGACAGGTACGCCAAGAACGGTTTTTCCTTATTGGCTTTGATAAACTTAACCGTTTCGTTTGCAAGCCTGTCCGGCAGATGCTCGCCCTCGGGCCCGTCTTCCAAACGAGGATTTCCGTACGGCACAAAATATCTACCCGGCCTACCGGGCGTTCCCTTGGACCAGCCGCCTTTGTTAACATCGAATCCCTGACGCTTAGGCCAATATTCTTCGCTGGGGCCAAGGTGCCACTTACCCGCAAAAAACGTGCTGTAATCCGCCTGCCTTAGAGCTTCGGCGATGGTAACCTCTTCCAAAGGAAGCCGGTTAATATAGGCTGCCGGCTGCAAAGGTTTATTTTTATTTTTCCCATGCCCCGGCTGCGGAGCGTCAAAGAAATCCGTAGTATCCATACGCGCCGGATACTTACCCGTCATTATACTTGCCCTCGTCGGCGAGCACACCGGACTCGCCGCGTAGGCATTCGTAAACCGCATCGCCTCGCGTCCAAGCCGGTCGATATTAGGTGTTTCATAGAACGAACTGCCGAAGCAACCGACATCTCTCCACCCGAGGTCATCGACAAGAATAAAAACAAAATTAGGTCGTGTGAAAGGTTTTCTTGAACCAACACCCGATACACAAGCGGTTAGATTACCCGTCGCCAGCCCAGCCGACAAAAAACCAACAGTCTTAAGAAAACCTCTGCGAGTGCCTGAATGTCGTAGCATAGCGATTCACCTTAAAAAAACTTAAAACGTAAAACGTAAAACTTTATCTTATACGAACACATTAAATTGCACCAATAAAAAAACGATCTCATCCAACAAAGTTGGTAACTGCAATAATTAAAACTTGCTTAGCTTCGTGTAATACAAAGATTTACCGTGCCAATCAACTGTATGGCACCTTCGCCGCCTTGTTTTTCGCCGGAAAGGCCGTCGGGTGCAACTAAAGATGCCCGGTGTCTTTACGATAAAATAGGCAAGTTAACTTATCCAGTGAGTTTGGCGGCTTCCCGACAATCCAAACTCTGACTCATTGCTTACCTTTACCCTTTGTCCCACGCGGCTTCATGAACCAAGGACTATAAGAGACCGCTCCCTGCAGTCGGGTCTCGTCTAATCCTCATCTTGTTATGGGGTTTTGGTTTCCGTCTTGATGATCCCGCTCATGTCTATCATGTACATTTGGCGACCGTTGCCGCCGTGAGGCGAGTCAATCACAACTTTGGTACCATCTCGGCTCAATCGGGGATGGGTATCGCACCGCCATTGGCCCTTGTAGTCACGAGGTGAGTGAAAACGCCCCAGCTCCACCTTCCTTCGTGTTGGAATATGATACAGATAGACCACCTGTTCGCGCTTCTTGCCTTTGGGGTAAGTGTCTGTCAGCAACCATTCGTTCTTTGTTCCGGGGACGTATGTCTGATGCCCGTTCCGATGGCGCCAGAGTTCTTCCTTGGGTTCGCCCGAACCATCATCTTTGTAGAGCCGGTAGGCGCCGCTTGCCCAGATGAGAACATGTTCGGGATCGCGCCAGGTCCAATGCGACGCGCCTCGAGACGAGAGAAGTCGCAGGTCGCTGCCATCAGCAGCCATGGTGAAAACGCGGGTCGGTTGGCCTTTGCCCTCCCAGCGGTTGAACATCAGGAAACGCGTTCCGTCCGGGTTCCATGACAGATGGTTGACATAATGCCGGTGGCCCGGCATCTGGCCGGGGTAAGGAATTTTGGCAAGGTCAGCTATCGATACGAGGAGCCGTGTCTTCCCCGTGTCCATGTCCATTCGCCACACGCCGATTTCGGCAGGAGCCGGTTCCTCGGCGTACGGATCGGGGATGCCCGCATAGGCGTAGCCGGCGCGGAAGTTCCAGATGCGGCTAAAGTCTTCGCACAGCGCGAGCTTTCCATCGGGGCTGATGCTGCCTATAGCTCTCGGCAGAGTCCGCACCTTGCGTGTCTTCACGTCAAGAACCCGGCAGACGAATCGGTCACCTTCGCGATCATTCCAAACAACTTCGCGATCCGAGCCGGGCCGCCATTGGAGCATACAACCCTGTTGCCATGACCAGGCGCGGGACTCGCCCAGCTCGATCCACTTATTGTCGTTAGCTATATCGATCATCCCGATTTTGATCGCATCTCTTTCGGTAGGTAAGCGGTGCTCAAAATCGACCTTCATCCCAAGTACGTATCGATCATTCGGGTCGAATTGATACTTGTCGTAGTAGCCGAACCAGTGAAAGTTCGGTCCCGTTGTAATTGCACGGACCGGTGGTGTTGAATCCTGGGCAATCACATTGGGTGCTATGATCGCGAAGAGGCAAAGTGATACTACAAAAAGTACGCTTCTTATATGGAGTCTCATGTTGTTTCTCCTAACTGGATTTACCATTTATTGACAGGTCATTTATCTGCTTTACGTTTCTGTAAAGCTCGAACCTGCTTGGCATACCCAGCTATCTCTTTAGCCAGTTCAGACAGTTTAACCGTCTTAGGCAGAGCTTCAAGACCAGGGGCGAAATCGTCGTGGATGGGTTTTTTCCATTTTTCCGGAATGTTGCTTTCGCCGACCATCGCTCCGATGACACCGCCAACGCTGCCCGCGTTGCAGTCGGCGTCGTAACCGCACATGGTGGCGATGCAAACCGACTTGCTAAAATCACCCTTACCGTAAAGAATACCGATCGCACAAACACCGCCGTTAGGTACCACATGAACCCAACGCCAGTTACCCCATTTAAACAATCCCTTGCCGGTATTATATTTTTCCTCGACAAATGTCCCGTTGCGGGTGCCATCGTCGTTGTAAGCGTAGCGGTCGTCCAAAACCTGCCACGCCTGCTGCCAGGTTTTGCCATCGTCATAACAAGCCAGTACGTCTTTGATACAACGGGCGTACTCCGAATGCGCAGGAATCACCCGAAGCGATTTTTGAACAATAGACCGTGGGTCGTTTTCGGTCATGGCAATACTCACCGCAGCAGCAATATACTGTGCACCATAAATACCGTTACGAACGTGCGTAACCATGGCGTCCTGTTCGGCATATTTGGCAGCCACCTTGGGGCTTGCCGGGGCGATCAATCCCCATATCTCAGCCTTCATCTGAGCCCCGATCCATTGGCGGTAAGGGTTATCGACGATACCGGACTCCGGCGGCCAGATTCCTTTTTTGAGATTGGCCAGACCTATCCCCTCGGCTGTACATCCGCTCCGAACATATTTAAGCCATGATTCGGTGATATCGCGGGAGTTAATGTCAACACCCTTGTCCCGCAAGGTCAGCAGCGAAGCCATCATCAAGGTAGTGTCGTCATTGGGCGGCGCCCCATCGAGCTTGTCGATGAGGAATTTCCTATGATGGCGGGCATCAAAATTCGCAGGGAAGTAATAGGTCACCGGATAAGCATCGGCCGCGCGCGCTTTTTTCTCGATCTCCGACCTGGGCAAACCTTCCACCGGCTGTGCAAGGGCCAGGCCGATGCACTTGCCGTATAATGAGCCGTAGATCTTATCAAGCAGACAATCATCGCTCAGAGAGTAGGTTATTGTCGATACGGTAACATTTTTTTGACCGCCCGTAGCAATACCTGCCGAAAAGGCAACCGCTAAAACAATTATACATAACCATGACATCTTTCGCATAATCTTTTCCTTTACATATAAAGTTATTAAGCCTCGCCTTGGCAGGCAAGATTATCTCATATCTCAGGAAAATCAACTATAAAATGTACCGGACTCTCCCTTTGATTCTCCATTTACAGCTAAAGCAGCTTCTCTGTCAACACATCAAGTAATTCAGAGCCTGGAACCCCTTTCCAGATAATCGTCCCATCAGGACCGATCAATACTGATGCCGGCAGTTGGCCTAATTCATAATCGACATGGATTTTTGAATTGTGCATTTGCCCAACGCCATAGATGCCGGGCAATGTGCATTCCGGGCTCATCTTCTTTCGCATGTAATCCCAGGGTATCATCTCCATCGCAACATTGATGATCGTAACATCGTTTAGTGTTTTTATCTGTTCGCAAACCTGTGATAGTGCCGCTGCCTTGTCCGGTTCTATTTCTTTCATCGCCGGCTTAGTGAAATTGACCAGCACTTTTTTGCCGCGATAATCACCCAATCGAATCTTGCCGTCAGACTTGAGCTTTTCGATTTCAAACTCAGGGGCCTTCATGCCGACTTCTAATGGAGCTTTTCTGCATTGGAGCGTACCGAGATCGATCGGAACAGCCATTTCTTCAAGGGTTTCGAACTCCGGTACGATAAAGACCTTCGACGCCCGTGCAAGAAAACCACCGTTGTAATCGGTTCGCCTCGGATATAATTCTGAATTCTTCCAGGGTCTTACTGAAACAGAAAACAGATACATACCTGGCTTGACATTCGGCTTTTCAAAGCGGCCGTTATTATCAATATCAAAAGAATAATGCCCTGTCAAATTATCGTATTTTTGTTCCATTGCCTTTAGCCACTTCCGACCTTTGTCGTTTGAAACAAACTCTGTAAACCAAACCATTAACTCGCCATAACTCATCGCATCGGCATCCTCCGGCAAGGGCCATTCATCTTCTGGAAATGGCAATCTGTCATGAATTCGTTGGAAAACCAGGGAGCAATCGCCAAGATTCTCGTTCAACGGTTCACCCTCCGGATTTAAAACATGCCCCGTAACTGTAAGCCCGTCACCGCCGAGATAGATTTCAATTGTTTCACCGGCTTTTATTTCAACCTCCTTGTAAGGCTCGGTCAAAAACCGGACTGTCCCGGCAATGAGCTTGTCAAAAACAAAATTCCCCTCATTGTCAGTCTGCGCGCCATAATTGACTGCGATATTACGCATCCCATTAAAATGATAATTTGGGTAGTCAACTCGAATTCGTTCGTTTGCAACCGGCTTGTCGCCTTTATAATAATTCCCGACGATACGTCCGTATGGCTGTAGAACAAGTTTGCCATTTTCCGGAAAATCTTCGGCATGCACATAAACATACCCAGTCTCTTCCAGAACCAAAAAACTGTACTTGTTACCTGCAATAGGATCAAAATGGAAACTCCCGGTAGCATCTGTAAGCGCATGACGGTGATAACGCAGACGTGAATATTCGTATTTCATATCATCAAGATGCAGCGCGCCCTTGGGAATAATTACCCGAACACCTTCAAGCGGCATACCATTAGCGTCAACTACAATCCCGTCAATTCCTGCATCCGGAACCATCTCAATCAGCAGTTCTACGTCCTGCTCACCAAGTAAAATCTCCCTCGACCTTTTCGGCGTATAACCGTCCGCTTCGAAACTTATCGTAAATTTCTCGCCCTGATGGGCAAACGCGGTTGCAAATTTACCATCCTGCTCCTTGACCTTTTTCATGGTGCTGCGGTATTCGCCTTCATACCGCCTAATAATAAACTCGGTTACAGGTTCTTTGCTTACAGCGTCTATCACCTGACCGGTTACACGCAATTTATCGTTTAGAACAAACTCGTATTCCGTATCCAATGGTGTTATATCTGGTGCTTCAAGTGTCATAAATCCATCCTTGCTGATAGCAAGTTCGACTACTTCTTCCGGAGCATGTTGCCATACGAATCTTCCGTCGCTGTCCGTCCCGGTTTTCCAGTCGAGCGAGCGGATACTATCCGGACGCGGATAACGCCATTCATCGGCTCTGACCCTTGCACCTGCAACAGGGTTACCCTCCGTATCCACAACCCGCCCATAAACCGGACTTCCCTCAGTCAAAACAAACTCAAGATGAAGCTGTTTTTCTTTAAAGAACGCCTTAATAGAAGCAGGTGCAAAATCTTTTGCTGAAACGGTTACATTTTCAAATCTCCTGCGGATGGGCTTCTTCCCTTGGCCTTCAACAAATTCATAACTCGGACCTGTATTGCCAACATCAAGATAATTAAATTCAAAGCTGCCGGTTTTGTCCGTATGGGTGCGATGCTGTCGATCTTTTGCACCATACCATTCCCCCAACTGTACCCGTGCGCCTTTGATGGGAGTGCCGGATTCGTCTTTGACCGTACCATGAATTGAATATCCTGCATCAATGACCAAAACATATTCTTTCGAACGCAAGGCCCGTATATCTTCAGCCTTATCAATCCATATCCTCTTCTTCGCGTAATCCACATGGGTAGCTGCCAGTGACAGAACTTCCAATTGTGCCGGAACTGCATCGAATTCCCATTTGCCGTTAGGGTCTGTTGTGACAGATGCATAGACGTCGTTTTCGGGCTTTTCCATATGTTCATCATAATTCACAGAAATTTTAAGATCAACGCCTGCCAGATTCAGGCCGTCTGGATTCTGGACCACTCCGCCGATTGTTGTACCCTTTTCCATCGCAAAATGAATTTCAATGGGTTTATCGCCCGGCGTATTTTCCGACCGAACTGAATAGCTCATTCGTACATAACCGTCTTTTTTAACTCGTACTTTCAGAATGCGATCTTTGTCCTTATCCCAGTGTAATTGACAGTAGCCATTTTCATTCGTTCCAAAAGTATCCCGCCCGTCAAATGTATAGACCGTCGCCTTTTCTATAGGTTTGTCGCTTTGCCTGTCTGTGACATAAACTTTGATAGGCCGACCGGATTTTTCACCTAAAGCAGTTGTTGCCGGCTGTGGTTTCGGGTCCAGGTTAACAGATTCCGGGTTATGCCGACCATCGGTCTGGTTCGGTGATTTTTCCGTTGGTATCTCTGAATCAGTTGTATCGGTTGAGCGGTATTCTGTATCCCGGGAAATTAAAGTTTTTTTATCGCTGCTTTCAGAGGCTGTGATAGCAGGACTATCATCCGGTTCGATGTGCCGGGAAGTGACAATTGTTTGCTCAGGAATATCTTTAGTGGCAGGGGAGTTTTTCACAACCTTATATGTAACTGTAGCTCCTACACCTATCGCTACAACAGCTACAGTGGTTAGGAACTTTGCTGTAATGGTGCTTAATACCGTTGTGACTCCTGCGCCGGTACTTACAACTGTAGATGTCGTTGCGGCACTGCCGGCGACTGCGGCGGCGCCGGAACCTTTTATGGCTATAGCTGTAACAGAGGCCATGACGGCGGTGGTAAATGCCTTTTTAGGTCCGTTGGTGGAAAGAGTTTCCTCGACGATAGAACTGAGTTGGGCTTTTATCATTTTTCGGCCACGAAGCAGGCGTTGCCTTACGACACTTTCAGATAAATCGAGCGACAGAGCGACCTGCTTTATAGACTGTTGGCGGCGGTAATACAGGACCAGAGGCTCTCGATATCGCTGGGGGATTTGTTGAATCGCGTCTCTGACAAGGGCCTGGCGTTCTTTTTTTATAGCTGATTCGAGCGGGCCTGACTCGTCGGCAGCAGTATCGTTTATGTTTTCCATTGGTTTGGCCTTTGCAATAATGTCCCGTTTGTTTTTGTTTATAAAATTGCGGATGTTGTTTCGGGCTATAGTGCAGAGCCAAGGCCGGAACCTTGCAAGCTCCTTAAGTTGAGAAAGGTTTTTCCATGCATTTATGAAGGTCTGATGTGCCAGTTCCTCGCTTTGTTGAACATCCGCGGTTGCACTGAATGTGATTGCACAGATTAGTTCCTGATATTTTGATACAATCACTTCAAAGGCCTGTGGGTCGCCTTTCAGGCATTTTTTCAGGAGTTTGACTTCTCTTGTCATTGTTAGCATTTTAAGAATCCTTTTAAGCAGTCTGTATTATAGCCTCAATAATAGTCTGTATTATAGCCTCAATAATAAAGAAAACGCAGAACAAAAATGGTGACAGAAATTTTTGAATAATTATGAAATTCTTTGTTTAGAGGCAGAAAACTATGATTTATCCAGGTCCTTCGGGCGAAGTCCGAAGGTGCAATGGGAACCGCCCTGGAATGGGGGGCGTTCGCATTATGGTAAATACTTTTGTGCTGTGGTTGCAGGTGGTGGGGATTTGGATTTACTATTTATTATTGATTATTTACAATTGGCGGGGTGGGGAAGACTGGTGAAGATGATGAATAAATGGTGGTTTTTAGTTTTAGCAATGGTTTGCTGGGTGGCGTCCGGCTTTGCACTGTTCGGGCAGCAGCAAGGCGAAAAGGATGCGGCGTTTTCGATTGGGCCTGAGCGGATTGTATCTATGGCGCCGAATCTTACGGAGATACTCTTTGCGCTTGGATTAGGAGATAAAATCGCCGGCGTTGCGGCTGGCAGTGATTATCCGCCGGCGGCCTTGAGCAAACCAAAGATGGGCAGTTTCTGGCAGCCGAGTATCGAGGCGGTGATATCGGCGAAGCCGGATTTGGTGGTTACGCTTGGGTTCAGTCAGCAAAGAAACTTGGCGCAGCGGTTGGAACGTATCGGCTACAGGTCTCTTACGGTGAACATTGACAGTGTAAGCGAGCTTTATGAGGCAATAAAAAAAATAGGCGGGGTAACCGGCAGGGGAGCGCAGGCTGATGAATTGGTGCTGGGTGTCGGTGAAAAGCTAAAAAATCTGTCGGCGCTGGTTGGCGGAGAGGATAAAGTGAAGGTTCTTTGGGTTGTTCAGAGGGAACCGTTGCGGGTGGCGGGTCGGAATACGTTTGTCAATGAGATGATTGAGTTGGCGGGCGGCGAGAACGCTATTGGGCCGACGGTGCATAAGTATCCACCGATAAGCTCGGAACAGGTTTATGCGTGCGGTGCGGACGTTATAATTGAGCCGGCAATGGTAAGTAATGACCTTGGGAGTGAGCGGGCCGGTGCGGTTAAATACTGGGGCGGATTTAAGAATGTCGGGGCAGTTAAAAACGGACGTGTTTATGTTATAGACGGCGATATAGTCTCGCGGCTTGGACCGCGATTGTATGAGGCGGTTGAAACAATCGCGAGTTGCCTGAGGCCGGGGCTTTTTGAGAATTGAGGCGATGTCCACAAACGAGCTACTGACAGGAAAAAGGCTGATTGGGCGGGTTGCATTTTCGGTTATGCTTCTGGCTGCGGTGATGTTTGTATGTTCTTTGACGGGCGCCGAGAGCGTTTCGTTGAAAAAAGCGTTTGGCTCAGTGAGCACGACCGGTGCGATAAATCCGGACTACGAGATATTCATGCAGGTAAGGGTTCCGCGGATTGTCTTGGCGGCAATAGTGGGTGCGGCACTGGCGTGTTCGGGTGTTGTCTTTCAGGGGCTTTTGCGGAATCCGTTAGCCGACCCGTATATATTGGGTATATCGAGCGGGGCGGGTTTGGGCGCGGTTATCGCGGTTATAAGCGGATTCAACTGGATGCTTTGGGGGCGGTCGCCGATAGCGGTCTTTGCTTTTTTGGGTGCGTTAGGGACGGTTTGGTTAGTGTGGTTGATAGGGCGCTTGGCGGGCCGGTCCAACGTAACGAGTTTGTTGTTAGCGGGAGTGGTGGTCAATGCATTTTTTTCGGCGATAATTATGTTCTTAACTTCAATAGCAAGGAGCGACCAGATTTTCTCGACGATATTCTGGCTGATGGGCAATATAACCGAGGAGGAGTGGTTTATTCTGTGGCTCAGTGGTGGTTGTGTGATAACTGGGGTGATTGCATTGTTCTATATCAGTCCACAGTTGAACGTCATCAGTTTCGGTCAGGATGATGCACGCAGCATGGGCATAAACACGCCGGCGGTCCAGACAATTGCATTTGCAGTCGCAGCGGCCATAACGGCTGTTGCCGTTAGCTTGAGCGGTCTCATAGGATTTGTGGGCTTGATTGTTCCGCACGGAGTCAGACTTGTATTCGGACCCGACCACCGTCAACTGCTTCCGGTAAGTGCAATTGTGGGGGCGATATTTCTGGTGGCCTGCGATACGGCGGCGCGTATCGTCGTGGCTCCGGCACAACTGCCGGTCGGTGTAGTAACGGCCATTGTGGGCGGGCCGTTCTTTCTGGTCTTGTTAATCAGGCACACGCGCAAGGTGGGGTGGCTGGCCAAATGAACATGATAGATGTCAGCCATCTTGGTTTCAGCTATTCGGAAGGCGATGTCCTGCGTGATTTGAGCTTTCAGGTCGAGCGAGGGTCTTTTTTGACGATAGCCGGGCCGAATGGTGCGGGCAAAAGCACGTTGCTCAATTTACTAAGCGGCCGGCTCAAGGCAGGCAGTGGTTCGGTAAAGATAGACGCCGCCGATGTTCAATCATACCCCGCGGCGGCTCTTGCCAGGAAGGTAGCGGTGGTTCGACAGGAGTTTGTGCCGATGTTCGGCTTTTCGGTTCTGGAAACGGTTTTGATGGCGAGGGTGCCTTGTTACGGGCCGCTGGGATTTGAAAGTAAGCGAGACAGGGAGATAGCCGGCGGTGCGCTGGAGGCGACCGATACAGCTAAATTTGCCCGGCGGCAATTAGGTCAAATAAGCGGCGGCGAAAGACAAAGGGTATTTATTGCACGTGCTCTTGCACAGGATACACCCGTTTTGCTGCTGGATGAGCCGACGAGTTTTCTTGATTTGCGTCACCAGGTGAGGATATATGACCTTCTGAAGAAGATGCAGATTGAACAGGGCAAAACGATAGTTGCGGTAACGCACGACATTAATCTTGCGGCGCAGTATTGTGACGATGTTTTGCTGATTGGTACACAGGGCCACTATTACAAGGGGCCTGGCCGGGACGTCTTTAGCCCGGAAAAGATTGAAAAGGTATTTGGCGTAACAGGCTTCGCGGGACGGATAGGAAGCGAAAAGTTCTTCCTGCCGCTTGGAAAATATGCAAGGGATCGACACGGCAATGTGCCGTAAGGCCTTGTCAAGGCTGTGGTTATGGCTTCGACGTGGAATTGTCTTGCATATTTTTCAGCAAATCACTATATTTTCATTCCGAAAATGACTCGATAGAGTTAGCATAATGCGCTTTGTTGGTATCAGAAAAGCAGGCCTGACGGGTTGGGCCACTTTCGTTATAGGAAAGGTATGTTAGCGTGGCGAAAAAGGCAAAGAAGACCTCCAAGAAGAAGGCGGTAAAGAAAGCCCGGCCAAAGGAGATACCCGCGCGCAAAGGGAAGGGCAAAAAGATCGCGGTGAAAAAGACGCGTAAGAAGAAAGTCGCCGGACGGAAAAGAAGTCGCGCCCTTACAACCGAGGAAATTCAACATTTCAGAGGTTTGCTCGTGGCCAAATGGATCGAGATTGTTGGTGATGTAAGTTCTATCGAGAACGAGGCGCTTAAGAAGTCCCGGCTCGATGCGGCCGGCGACCTTTCGAGTATGCCCATACATATGGCGGACCTTGGTACGGATAATTTCGAGCAGGAGTTTGCCCTCGGGCTGATGGACAGTGAGCGCAAGATATTAGCCGAAATAATTGATGCTCTCAAACGTATTGATGAGGGCGTTTATGGCATATGCGAGGGGACCGGAAAGCGCATTGCCAGGGCCAGATTGGAAGCGAGTCCGTGGGCGCGGTATTGCATTAAGTATGCCACCATGGTCGAGCAGGGTTTAGTAAGCGAAGGCGAGAAATTAATTGACCAAGCCGAGGAAGAATATGAAGATGAGCTGGAGGCAACCGATGGGTTAGAAGCCGACGAAGAGCTTGAAGAAGACCAGACCGAAGAGTCGGGTTACAAGGACTATGACGAAATTGACGAAGAGGAGTCGTAGGTAACGATTTATTGCCTCTTTTAATAGTGCGTTTGCGAGGGAAGGGCCCGTCACAAGTGGATAATCTGACGGGCTTTTGTTGTTTTGGATTGGCTATAGTGCGGAGCGTCACGATGAAAGACGAGAGACAATTGCTTGAAATATGGCACGCGTTGCCTTTTACAAGGTTGTTTGAAAGCTTCCGAATGGCGGTCGGGCCGACAAAGATGATTATAGCGGTGCTGACAGTGATAACCGTTTGCTTTGTAGGCTGGTTGATGGACGTCTGCACGGAAACCCGGCCCAGCGGCGGCCCGGAGCAGGCGATACTTACACCGATAATCATGTCCGTTGTGGATTTCGGTAAGGCGGCCGAATTGGAAGTGTACGTTACCGAGCCGGAAAGGACTATCCGTTCCATAGAACAATATAAACAACAGGGTGCAGGCAGAGGAGTGTTTTCGACTCTTTGGAACTTCGGTGCGGCAAGATTCAACGGGGCGACGGTCTCGCTGCTTAAACTGGATATTGCAAACGTGCTCGCCAATATCTGGCTTTGTGCGGTTGGTCTGGGCTGGGCGATTAAGTATCATACTGTTTACAGCATAGTCTATTTCATCATTGTTACCATAGTCATCTGTGTTTTCGGAGGGGCTATCTGTCGATGTGCGGCTTTGGAATTTGCCCGCAGCGAAAAGCCCGGTCTGACTGAGGCCTTCAGATTCAGCGGAGCAAAGCTGTCAAGTTTGTTGGCAGCCCCTTTCGTACTGGTGAGCATAATACTCTTGTTAGCGGCGCTGGTTTTCTTCCTTGGATTGATGGGCAATTTGCCGGGTGGGTTTGGTGAGTTGATTACAGCTTTGGGTTTTGGGGCAGCCCTGTTAATCGGACTGTTGTTAGTTTTTTTGTCGACGGGAACGATTGCGGGGGCGGGGCTTATGCTTCCTGCGGTTGCATACGAGGGGTCCGACGGACTTGATGCCATAAGCAGGTCCTTCATGTATGTTTTTCGTCGACCGTGGACGATGCTGCTATATACGTTAACGGCTACCGTGTGGGGAACGGTCTCGTATTTGTTTGCACGTTTGTTCGTTTTTTTGGTACTGATTGTAACGTACGTTCTGCTTTATCTGGGCTTTTCGTGCAGAGTCGCCGGTGCCGAGAAATTAGCGAGCATTTGGCCCAGGCCCGAGTTTCTGAATCTAATCGGCACAAGCGCCGAGGTATCAATGAACTGGTCGCAATCAATAGCTTCGTTTTTGATTCACCTGACGGTGCTGTTTATTGTTGGTATAGTGGTTGCCTTTGTGATTAGTTTTTATTTCTCCGCAAGCACGATAATCTATGCACTGATGCGCGACAGTGTTGACAAGGTGCCAATAGATGAGATTTACGTTCAACTTGACGAGCTTCGAGACGAAGCTACAGCGTCGAGCGAACGCAAAAAAGACTGACCAAAGGATGGAGTGTTCGTGTATAATAGTCCGGCAGTACCAATTGCAGAACATAAAGATTTTGGGTTGGATAAAAGATAAAAAGGTAATTGAGGTTTTTTAATGCAAGATTTGCAACTGCCTAAAGCGGGCACTATAGAGGTAGCGCCCTCGATATTGTCGGCGGACTTTGCGAAGTTAGCGGATGAAATAGCCCAGGTCGAGGCGGCGGGTGTGAAAATGATACATCTTGATGTGATGGACGGCCACTTTGTGCCGAATATAACAATCGGGCCGCCGGTGGTTGCGATGCTGCGCAAGCACAGCAGATTGGTATTCGATACGCACTTAATGATAATGGAACCGGAAAAATACGCCAAAGCGTTTATCGAGGCAGGGGCGAACCATCTAACCTTTCATGTTGAAGTTGCCAGGCGGCCTGTTGAGTTGATTGAGTATATTCATAATATGGGTGCATCTTGTGGAGTTTGCCTGAACCCTGAGACTGATGTGGACGCGATAAAAACAGTTGCCGGGCTGTGCGATATGATTCTGGTGATGACGGTCCATCCCGGTTTTGGCGCACAGAAGTTTATTGATTCGGCGGCGCAAAAGTGCAAGCGTATCAGAGAACTGGTCGGCCCTGATGTGCGAGTGGAGGTTGACGGCGGGATTAACCCGGAGACGACACCTATCGTGGTTTCTTACGGGGCCGACACCCTTGTTGCGGGCAATGCGATTTTCTCGAAGCCGGACAGGGCGAAAGCGGTAGAGGCGATAAGGGCGGCATGTGGGAATGACAAAGGGAATAATGGCGGCGAAATCCGATAAATCACGATGGAATGGTTTCTCGCTGAAACCACGCAAAGAGATGCCGGAGGGACTATGGCTTGCCTGCCCTTCGTGCAAGCACATGCTGTACAAAAAAATAGTGGCCCAGAACCTTAACGTGTGTCCGGAATGCAATTATCACTTCCGAATCGATGGGCCGGCGCGTATCAAACAATTGACGGATGAGGATTCATTTGAACAGATGTGCGCCGAGCTTGGCTCCGACGATCCGCTGAAGTTCAAGTACAAGGGAAATACATACAAGAGCCGGATGAAAGCCGATGCCAAAAAGACGGGCAGTAATGAGGCGATGCTGGTAGGTAAGGCCTTTATCAGGGGTCGTGGAGTGATGTTAGCGGTGATGAATTTTGAGTTTTTAGCCGGGTCGATGGGATTAGTTGTGGGGGAGAAATTGTGTGTTGCGGTGGACAGGGCGATTGAAGAGTCGCTGCCGTTGGTGGTAGTTAGCTGCTCGGGTGGGGCGAGGATGCATGAAGGCGTGGTCTCTTTAGGTCAGATGGCCAAGACCAGCGCCGCTTTAGCCAAGTATGACGAGTCCGGGGGTTTATTTATCTCGCTTTTGACAGATCCGACGACGGGGGGTGTAACGGCGAGCTTTGCGATGTTAGGCGATATTATTATAGCCGAGCCGGGTGCGCTTATAGGTTTTGCCGGGCCGAGAACGATTTATCAAACGATTAAGGTGGAGCTGCCGGCCGGATTCCAGCGGTCGGAGTTTCTGCTCGAACACGGATTTATAGATATGATTGTGCAACGAAAAGATTTGCGCAAAGAAATCACCAGACTGATTGACTATTGTGGGAAGTAGGGTGCGATGAATCCAGCCGATAAAATGGGCGGGATGAATCGCACCAGTTTGTAGGGAGACCTCGTGGGCCAAGACCCACCCTACATTTGTTTGCACGGCCAAACTCGTTTGGCCGTGGCACCCGGGTTGGGGGATTACCACAAGTAGCAATGATTGTGGAAATCTGCCTTTTATTTGTCACCGAATATGCGTATAATCGGCCAAAGTTATTGTTTTGGGAATAAAAGATGAGTTATTTCAGGGAAAACATTGAGAAGGCGCAAGGCTATACGCCCGGGTTTCAGCCGGCCGGCGATGAAGTGGTCAAGCTGAATACCAACGAGAATCCGTATCCAGCATCGCCGAAGGTGCTGGAGGCTGTCAGAGGCGTTTCGGCTGAGCAGCTCAGACGTTATCCAGAGCCGTTGGGCGATGAGTTCCGCAAGGCGGCGGGTGAGGTATTGGGGCTTTCGGCGGATAATATTATCTGTATAAACGGCGGGGACGAGCTATTGACGATTTGCTTTAGGGCTTTTTGTGATGAGAGTCGGCCGGTAGCGTATCCGGTGCCTACTTATTCTCTTTATCCTGTTTTGGCGCAGATTCAAAATTGCCAGCGTGTTGAGGTTGGTTTTGGTGCGGATTTCGGTCTGCCGGCCGGATTGGCGAATACTTACTCGGCGCTAACTATCGTGTGCAATCCGAATGCACCGACAGCGACCTTTATCCACCCCGAAGAGTTGGGCCGATTAGCAAAGAAGCTCGAAGGAAAGAGTATTCTGTTGATTGATGAGGCATATGTGGACTTTGCCGAGGCCGACTGTGTAGGGCTGGTGAAGGACTTTGACAACGTGATAATTCTTCGGTCGATGAGCAAAGGGTATTCGTTGGCCGGGCTGAGGTTCGGATACGGAATAGCGTGTCAGGAACTTATCACCGGCCTTATGAAAGTGAAGGATTCCTATAATGTCGATGCCATCAGTATCGCAGCGGCGAGGGCGGCGATAAATGACCAGGATTATTTCAAAAAGAATGTTGCAAAAGTCAAGTCTGAGAGAACAAGGCTGGCCGAAGAATTAAGAAAGCTGGATTTTGTGGTAAGAGACAGCCATACAAATTTTGTTCTGGCCCGGCTTGAAGATGCGGGCCAGATTTATCGTAAACTTATTGAACGAAAAATTTATGTTAGATATTTTAACCAGCAAGGTATGGCGGATAAACTGAGAATAACCGTCGGCACGAAGGAACAAAACGACAAATTAATCGGTGCATTGAAAGAAATAATCTCTCAGTAAGGATTTTATCATGGCGGACAGAACTGCTAAAATCGAGCGCAAGACCAAAGAAACCGACATCGTGGTTGAGATGAATCTTGATGGACAGGGCAAATACGAAATCGACACCGGTGTCGCTTTTTTGGACCACATGCTGACTCATGTGAGTAAGCACGGCAAGATTGACCTTACGGTAAAGGCAAGGGGCGACCTTGAGGTTGATGCGCATCATACGGTCGAGGATGTGGGAATATGTATGGGCAGTTGCTTGTGCGAAGCTCTCGGTGACAAGAAAGGTATTGCCAGGTTCGGAAGCATCACGCTTCCGATGGAAGATGCCAAGGCGGAGGTGGCGGTTGACCTGTCGGGCAGGGCGTTTTGTGTATATGATGTGAAATATCACACTGAAAAGATAGGCGATTTTGATGTTGAGTGTATCGAAGAGTTTTTGCGGAGCTTAGCCAACGCAGGCAAACTTAATTTGCATGTGAGTGTGCCGTACGGCACAAACAGTCACCACATAGCCGAGGCGATTTTCAAAGGCTTGGGCCAGTCGTTGGCTGCGGCGGTTAAGATAGTGGGTACGGATGTGCCGAGTACAAAAGGAACGTTGTGATTGAGGCCGATTACGAATATCGCACAGGGATAGGGATGGACATCCACCGGTTAGTGGCCGGTCGGGACCTGATGTTAGGTGGTGTGTTAGTACCGTATCCGTTGGGGCTATTGGGACACAGCGACGGCGACGTTGTGCTACATGCCGTGATAGATGCCCTCCTCGGCGCGGCATCAGAGGGCGATATAGGTACGCTGTTTCCGGATACCGACGCCGAATGGAAGGACGCCGACAGCAAGGAACTGCTCCTGATGGTCAAAGACCTGTTAGTTGAGAAACGCTGGGAAGTGGTCAACGTTGATTTGATAGTCCATGCCGAGGAACCCAAGCTGGAGCGGTTCAAAGG
>Ga0180301_10001700_pt1 | contig 17259 bp, 17 predicted proteins | sample GuaBasSediGuay16_FD_121797 | JGI IMG/M metagenome (GOLD analysis project Ga0180301, IMG submission 121797) | Subseafloor sediment microbial communities from Guaymas Basin, Gulf of California, Mexico - Guay16, Core 4569-2, 12-15 cm | ecosystem: Environmental > Aquatic > Marine > Hydrothermal... | reverse complement strand
TTCAAGTGGCGAAGCTAACGCGTTAAGTGTCCCGCCTGGGAAGTACGGCGGCAACGCTAAAACTCAAAGGAATAGACGGGGACCTACACAAGCGGTGGACCATGTGGCTTAATTCGTCAACAAGCGAAGAACCTTACCAGGGCTTGACAGGCTAGTGAAATCCCGATGAAAGTCGGGACTACCCACAAGGACGCTAGCCCAGGTGCTGCACGGTCGTCGTCAGCATGTGTTTTGAAATGCTCCCTTAAATGGGGTAACATGCGCAACCCCTGTCCTGCGTTTTATGTGTCGCAGGAGACTGCCCGGGATGACCGGGAGGAAGGTGGGGATGACGCCAGATCAGCGTGGCCCTTTGATGCCCTGGGCTGCACACGTGGTACAATGGGCAAGACAATGGGCAGCAAATCCGCAAGGAGAAGCTAATCCCATCAAACTTGCTCTCAGTTCGGATTGAGGTCTGCAACCCGACCTCATGAAGCTGGAATCGCTAGTAATCGCAAATCAGCCATGTTGCGATGAATACGTTCCTAGGTCTTGTACTCACCGCCCGTCACACCAGGAAAGCTGGCAGTACCCGAAACACCTCCTTGGAGGCACTAAGGTAAGGTCAGTGATAAGGGTGAAGTCGTAACAAGGCACGGGTAGGGGAACCTGTCCGTGGATCATAACATTTTACACAATTTTTATTGTGTAGTGTTGACCAAGGTTGAGAAGCGAGAATTCTCTTCTTAACTTTGAGGCGTTGGCCGATGAGCCTTACAAATCTCGGCTGGTCGGACCTTCACTTTGGTAATTCTCTGTGCACCCTCGCAGAGTACACACCCCCTTTTTGGAGGGGTTTTGTTTTATGGCTTGACCGGATATGCTCTGGGTAGTTTTTTTAAGAAGGTAAGGATAATTTCGACCACTTTTACTGCGATCGCAGTAAAACCCGTCTTAACTTCAATGTTTTTTATCCCGATGGTTTATCCCGATGGTTTATCCCGATGGTTTATCCCGATGGCTTACCCCGATGGCTTACCCCGATGGCTTACCCCGATGGCTTACCCCGATGGCTTACCCCGATGGCTTACCCCAATGGCTTATCTCATATCTTTTATCCTTGATTTTTGTTTTATTCTTGGTAGAATTAAAATTGATGGCTATACCAGCTAAAGTTCAGAAATTTTTAGATGGAGCGAAGGTAAAATACGAGCCGGTGGAGCACCGGACCGTCTATACCGCTTATGACAAAGCGGCTACCTTAAAAGTTCCTCAAAAAATAGTGGGAAAAACTTTGGTGATGAAGTTGGATAAAGAATTGGGGTTGGTTTTGATTCCAGCTAACAAGAATTTGGACAAGCAGAAGCTAAAAAAGTTAGCCAAAGCCAGGAAAATTGATTTTGCCTCAGAAAAGTTGATTAAAAACAAACTCAAGGGAGTAAAAACGGGAGCCATTCCGCCTTTTGGGAATCTTTGGAAATTGCCAACTTTCATTGATAGATCTTTGTTAAAAGCGCCGAAGATTTTTGTGAACGCAGGCGATTATAATTGGTCGATTAAAATCAGGGGAGTTGTTCTGAAAAAAGTGGTACCGGATTTGACGTCCGGCAGTTTTGGTAAAACTAAGTAGAGTAGGGGCGTGTAGCTCAGCTGGTTAGAGCGCCAAACTGATAATTTGGAGGTCCGTGGTTCAAGTCCACGCACGCCCACTTGACAGTTTTTAAATTCTGAGTATAATAGATAAATAGTGAAAGCGCCTGTTCTCTCGAAAGAAAGAGGATCAGGTCAGCAGAAAGGTCGCAATGCTTTGTAAAAAAATAAAGAATTAACTTACAGATAGAAACTCTATGGCAGAGAAAAAGGGCCAAGATGTAGAGTTCCTCGAGTACGTGGTTAAATGTCTGGTTGACCATCCTAACGACGTTAAAATCGAAAGGAAGGTTGACGAAATGGGAGTATTGCTTTCTTTGAAAGTTCACCCCGAAGACATGGGCCAGATTGTTGGCCGCCAAGGATCTACCGCCAGAGCAATTAGGACTTTGGTTAGATTGATCGGCATTAAAAATCACGCTAGAGTGAATCTGAAGATCGAAGAGCCAGAAGGTGGCCGCGGTCCTCGAGAAAGAAAGTCTGCTGGAGGAGCAGGCCTTGACGAGTTGAAACTCTAAAAAGCGTTATCCTTGTAACGTCAGTGGCCCCCCACCAAAATTTGGTGGGGGGTCATTTTATGATATTATAATAATATATGCTTAGATTTGACATCATTACTATTTTCCCAGAAATATTCGACTCTTATTTCAAAGAATCCCTTATTAAGCGCGCCGTTGATAAGCGCTTGATTAAGATAAAAGTGCATGACTTGAGAAAATGGGCCAAAGACAAGCATAAAACGGTGGATGACAAACCCTTCGGCGGGGGCATCGGCATGGTAATGAAGATAGAGCCCATTTACAAAGCGGTGAAGGCCGTGAGGAAGAAGGGCAGGTCAAAGGTGATTTTGTTTTCTCCAAGGAAAAAGAAATTCAACCAGGGAATGGCCTACAAGTTTTCAAAGCTTGACCAGCTGATCTTAATTTGCGGCAGGTACGAAGGGGTGGACGAAAGGGTGGCAAAACACATTGCCGACGAAGAGATTTCAATAGGTGACTACGTTTTAATGGGAGGGGAGTTGCCGGCCATGGTGGTGATTGAAACAGTAGCCAGGCTGGTTCCCGGCATTGTGGGAAAAGAGCAGTTTTTGAAAGAAAGAGTGGTTAAAAAGGGATTCGTAGAATATCCGCAATACACTCGTCCCGAGAATTTCAAGGGATGGAAGGCGCCAAAAGTCCTGCTCTCCGGAGACCATAAGAAAATACAGGAGTGGCGGGAAAAACACAAGAAAATTATTGAAAAATAAAAGTTTTTATGATAAGCTTACTGATGATTGGGTGGTTGGCTGAGTAGACAAAGGCACCACGCTGTAAACGTGGCGGTCTCTGACCTTCGGGGGTGCAAATCCCTCACCACCCACATGAATTCAAGGATATCTTTAGATATCCGAGAATTCATTTAGTGAGCGGAGTAAAGCCTCCCTTATTTCCTTCGGGCAACTCTCCCTCACCACCCACCGATAATTTTTATACTATTTTGCCAATGTAGCTCAGCAGGCAGAGCAACTCCATGGTAAGGAGTAGGTCGCCGGTTCGAATCCGGCCATTGGCTCATATGGCAGGAAAAAAGAAGAGAAAATTCGTAAGGATGCAGTGCCAAGAATGCCAAAGAATTAATTATTATTCTCCCAAATCAAGAAATGTTGAGGGTAAGTTGGCTTTGAAGAAATTCTGCAAATGGTGCAGAAAGCACACGATACACAAAGAAACCAAAAAGTGAGCGGTGAAACTTCTCGAGCTTTTCTATTATTTCGCTTTTGCAGCTAAGGAATAAATAGCATCAGAGATAGCACCAGAGGGGGCGTAGTTTAATGGTAGAATAACGGTCTCCAAAACCGTTGATGGGAGTTCGATTCTCTCCGCCCCTGCTGGCAAAATTCGAGGCACCTTTATGGTGCCTTTGAATTTTGCCATGGGGTTTGGTGGAGAGAACTCTTTTTGGAGTTGGTATCAGGGTTTGATTTTTGTTTTCGGGTTTTTATTTTGATATAATAATAAAACATGAAAAGTTCGCTATTCACACGCAGGAAAATCATTTTAGCCATTATTGCAGGCCTTGTCATTTTTGCAGTTTATCAAGGCTTTTTTAAAGAAGAAAAGCCGGAGTATTCTTTGGCGTCAGCCACTTTGGGTAATGTGTTTCAGGAAGTGTCAGAAACCGGACAAGTTCAAGCTGGGGAAGAAGTTAAACTGGCTTTTGAAAACGGAGGAAGAATTGAAAGAATATATGTCCAAGTTGGAGACAGGGTGGAAGCTTCTGCGGCTTTGGCCAAACTGGAAACAGATCAGCTTGATATTGAGTTGAGTAAAGCCAAAGCTGAATTGGCAGTGGCTCAGGCAGAATTAGATAAACTGCTGGCCGGTTCCAGCGAAGAAGAAATACAGGCAGCGCGGACCGTCTTGGAAAATGCCAGACAAAATCTAGAAGACGTTAAAACCAAGACAGAGGACGATTTAGACCAAGTTTATCAGGACGCCCTAGTTATTTTAGACGGATCATATGAAGAAGCTTGGGGCGCCTTGACTACGGTAACTTCTCTCAGGAAAACATATTTTTCGGGCAATGACCAAGGGTCAATTATAGTAAAGGAGAATGTAGAAAACATCGAAACTGAGTTATCAGGAGCCAAAGAATACATTAATGATGCTAAAGTCCAAGAAAACCGCAAAAAAATAGAAGAAGCCCTAATTCAGTTGAAAAACTCCCTAACCAATATTTACGACTATTTGGATAAAATCCGCAATATTATGGATGCTACTAACTACAAAAACGACGTTTCAGACACAGATAGGGTTTCCTTGGATACGGAAAAAGTAAACGTTAACTCCGCTCTTTCCAATATTATAAACGCCCAGCAAAATATCACCTCCGCCAAAGTCAGCAATGCAGAGAGAATCAATACCGCCGAGGGAAAGGTTAAGAAGGCCGAGGATGATTTGGCGATAAAGACAGCTGGGCCCAGGCAGGTGGAAATTGATCTTTACCAAGCCCGGCTCAATCAAGCCCAAGCCCAAGTGGATATCTTGGAAAACAAAATTCAGGAAGCTGTCTTGAGAGCTCCCGTTAGCGGACAAATCACCGAAATCAACAAAGAAGTCGGGGAAATCGTCCAGCCGAGTTTAGGAAAAGCCGCCATGGTTCTTTTGCCGACCAATCCCTATCAAATAGAAGTGGATATTTACGAGGAAGATATAGTGAAAATAAACATAGGAGATTCAGTAGACATAGAGCTGGTCGCTTTTCCCGGCCAAGTTTTCAAAGGCAAGGTCATTTCAGTAAATCCCGCAGAAAAATTGGTCGAAGGAGTCGTTTATTACGAAGTGAAAATTAATTTTGAAGAGGTGCCCGAAGGCATCAAACCCGGCATGACGGCCGATTTGAGAATTAAAACTTCTTCCAAAGAAAATGTGCTGGCGGTGCCGGAAGACGCCATTCGGGAGAAAGAGGGCGAATATACAATTAAGATTTTGAAGAACGGAGAGATCGAAGAAAGAAAAATAGAAATCGGCTTATGGGGAGACAACGGAATGGTTGAAATAATTTCCGGCCTTGCCCAAGGAGAAAAAGTCATCCTCGATTAATGCCATGGATTCCGTCATCAAACTGGAAAACGTTTGGAAAGTTTACCAGTTGGGGAAGGTGGAATTAACGGCCCTAAAAGGAGTAAGCCTCGATATTCATCGAGGTGATTTTGTAACCATAATGGGACCTTCGGGCTCTGGTAAATCCACCCTTTTGAATATGATCGGCTGTTTGGATTCTCCCACCAAAGGCAAGGTATTCTTGAAAGAAAGGGACATTTCCCGGCTCTCGGAAGACCAGCTGTCTCAGTTGAGGGGGAAAACCATTGGATTTGTTTTCCAAGAATTTAATTTGATGCCAAACTTAACAGCACTGGAAAATGTTACCTTACCTATGGTTTTCCAGGGCGTTTCTGAACCGGAAAGGATAAAAAGAGGTCAAGAATTGCTGTCTTCTTTGGGATTAAAGGAAAGGGTTAGGCATCAGCCTGCCGAATTATCTGGCGGCGAACGTCAAAGAGTGGCCATAGCCCGAGCTTTTGCCAACAACCCCGAAGTGGTGATAGCCGACGAGCCCACAGGAAATTTGGATTCCCATAGCGGCAAAAAAATAATGGAAGTTTTAAAAGAATTCCATCAAAAAGAAGGAAAAACTATAGTAGTGGTAACCCATGATCCGAACATTGCCGGCTACAGCGAAAAAATATTCAACATCAAAGACGGAGAGATGGTTCAAAATCATCTTCAAACCCAAAAATACGTATGGAACAAATAAAGGAGTATTTTAAAATTGCCCTTAGGAATTTAAGAACCAGGTCTTTGCGGAGCTGGTTAACCATTTTGGGCATCGTTATCGGAGTATTTTTAATAATTTCCCTGCTTTCCCTGTCAGAAGGCATAAAACAAACCATTACCCAGCAATTGAGGGCTTTGGGAGGAGAAGTGATTTTCGTTATGCCGGGAGAGATTTCCAATCCTATTGCCATGTTTATGTCGGGAGCCCGGCTGGAAAGAGAAGACATAGAAGGCATAGAAAAAGTGCATGGAGTGGACACCGTATTAACTATGTCGTATCAGTCTCTTTTGGTTAGACACAAAGATGAAGGAAAGACAGTTTTTACTTCAGGACTTTCTTGGGAAAAAGGAACAGAAATTATGGAAAAATTCCAGGGCTGGAGCCTGAAAAAAGGGGAATGGCCCATCCCGGGTAAAAGAGAAGCAGTTATCGGAAGCCAGGTGGAAAATAATGTATTCGAGAAAAAGGTTGCATTGGGAGATGAAATCATCATTAAAGGCAGAAGGTTTGAAGTAGTGGGAATCTTGAATTCTCTGGGCTCAAAGCAAGACGATACTTCCATTTACTTGGATTTGCCTTTTTACCAGGATTTGACCGGAGAAAAAAGGGGAACCGCTCAAATGGCCATGGTTAAAATAAAAAAGGGCGTTTCTTTAGATGAAACGGCAAAGAAAATAAAGGAGTCCTTGGAAAAAACCCGCAAAAGAAGAATGGGATCTGATGCAGCTGACTTCAGTGTCATAACTTCAGAAAAAATGGGGGATATTGCTGGCGACATTCTGGCTGTAATTCAACTTGCCATTATAGGGTTTGCTTCCATTGCCATCATTGTAGGAGGCATAGGGATAATGAATACCATGTTCACTTCGGTAAGAGAGAGAACCAGAGAGATTGGCATTATGAAAGCTATTGGGGCCAAAGATAAGGCGATCTTGACTATTTTCCTGTTTGAGGCTGGAATCATCGGATTGATGGGGGGCATAGGGGGTACCGTTTTGGGATTAACCTTAGCAAAGATTATAGAAATCTACGGTCAAGCCCATCCCGCCTTCTATTTTACGGCTACCGTTTCCCCTGGATTGGTCGTTTTCGGACTTTCGTTTTCTTTTTTGGTAGGCTGTCTTTCCGGCTTTATTCCCGCCAGGCAGGCAGCCAAGCTAAAACCGGTGGAGGCCCTGCGCCGCTACGAATAAAGAAAAAACTTGCGTTTGCGGCTGTTTGGTTTTGTCAAGCAGCTTTTTGTTTACTTTTTGGCAAAAAGGTGATAAGCTAATAAAGGTTTATGGCAAAATTAGAAGTTAAAATCTATCCTGACCCTGTTTTGAGGAAAAAAGCGGAAGAAGTAAAAGAATTGACAGAAGAGATTAAAAACTTGGGATGGGATATGGTAGAAACTTTAGAAGTAAATGACGGAGTGGGGCTGGCAGCTCCACAAGTTGGGGTGTCAAAAAGAGTGATAATCGTTCAGACAGAAAAAGGACCGGTGATTTTGGTTAACCCCAAAATTATTAAAAAAAGCAGGGAAAAAGAAACCATGGAAGAGGGCTGTTTGTCTTTGCCCGGAATTTGGCTGAAAATTAAGAGGGCCAAGAAGGTGGAGGCGGTAGCTATTGACAAAGAAGGGAAAAAAATCAAAATTAATACGGAAGGTTTATCGGCCAGAATCCTACAGCACGAAATCGACCACCTTAACGGCATTTTGATAATTGATAGAATAAACCTTTTCCAAAAACTGCTCTTTAAATTGAGAAAATAAAGGAAAATTAAGGAGGAAAAGATGGCTAGAAAAAGAGCGATCATCGTGGGCACCGGGCCTACGGGAATGTTTTCCGCTTTGGAGTTATCCAAAAATCCCAACTTAGAGATATTGATGTTCGATAAAGGACCTTTAAGGAAAAAGAGAACGGAAGATAATCTTATCTCCGGTTGGGGAGGCGCGGGAGCGTTTTCCGACGGCAAACTTACTCTTCCCAATCCAAAATTCCCAAAATCTTTGAATGTCGGAGGCCAATTGTCTTCTCTAGTGGGAAAGAAGATATTTCTGGAGTTGGTGAACTACGTCAACCGTTTGTACATGGAGTTCGGGGGTGAAGCCAGCAATTACGAGAACAACCATAAAAAAATTCAGCAATTGGCGGATAATGCTTCTACTTTCGGCCTCAGGATTATTCCGACCCGGGTGCGGCATTTCGGCTCTGACCTATCTCCTTTGATTGTCAGAAATATTAAAGAAGAGCTGAATGAGCGTGGGGTCAAGATATATCTTGAAACGCCGGTAAAATCCATCAGGCGTAGAAACGGCAAGTATTTGGTGAGAACTGCCGGAAAAAATGCGGGAGAGTTCAAGTCTAGTTTCGTTATTGTAGCTCCTGGCAGAGAGGGGGCAGATTGGCTCGCCCGGCAGGCCGAGCTGTTGGGAATAGAAATTCAGCCTCGGGAAGCTGATGTAGACGTTGGAGTAAGGGTGGAGGTACCACATCATATTTTCAGCCCAGTGACAGATTATTTATACGATCCAAAAATAGAGTTTTTCCCCAAACCCTTCGAAGATAAAATAAGAAGCTTTTGTTGCTGTCCTTACGGAGAAGTATTGGTGGAGAAATACCGCGGCTTACTGGTTACGGTAAACGGGCACAGCCTTTACGAAAAAAAGCTTTCCGAAAACACCAACTTTGCTTTGCTGGTTAGTTCTCATTTTACCGAGCCCTTTAAAGAGCCTTTGCGGTATGCAGGAAGGATTTCTGAGTTAGCCAATATGCTGGGAGGTAAAATTTTGCTTCAGAGATTGGGCAATTTAAGAGACGGAAGGAGGTCTGACCCGAAGAAAATTGCCCAGGGTTTAGTAGAACCCACCCTAAAAGAAGCCACTCCGGGCGATTTGAGCTATGCTCTTCCTTTTCGCCACCTTACCAGCATTTTGAAGATGCTGGAGGCCTTGGACAAGATTGCTCCGGGAATTAACGGAGACGACACCTTGCTTTATGGGAATGAAGTCAAATTTTATTCCAGCAGGATAAGGACTTCTAAAGAATTGGAAGCCGCAGAAAATCTTTTTGTCGGCGGAGATGGAGCCGGCATTACCCGTGGGTTGCTGCAGTCCTCGGCATCGGGAGTATGGATTGCCCGGGCTATTGCTAAACGGATTTAAATAAAACGGCGTCGTTTGACAGTGATAACTGGCAGAACTATTCTTAAAGAAGAGTATAAAGAAGAGTATAAAGAAGAGTAAAATAAAGGAGGTGCATAATGAGTGATTTAAAAGCTAGTTGTCCGATTTGCGGTGGGGAAATACTCCTTCCCGCCGATATTGAGGTTACAGAGATTATTACCTGCAACGAATGTTACAACAGGGTTGTTGTAGAAAAGATTGAGGGGGGGAACGTGATTTTAGGTGAAGCGCCGGAAATTGATGAAGACTGGGGACAATAACAATGGAATAGGATAACTATAAACAGAGAAAGTAATAAGAAAGGCGGTAGAAATACCGCTTTTTTCAGTTAGCCCTTCACTTTTTTGTTTTAAAGAACAGTTGAAGAGTTGACAAAAGTAATGTTATTGGGTAAGTTAAGTAGTATTCAGGTTCTTTGTCAACTGAAGAGGAGGTGAAAGAATGAACATATTTTTTATTTCTCCGGTTAGGAAGTCTAACCCAGAAATTGAAAAATGGTGTAAAAAATATGTAGCTGGAATGGAAAAAGCGGGCCATAAGATTCATTGGCCCATCAGAGACACTGACCAGACAGATCCCGTAGGAATCAGAATATGCGATACCAATCTCGGTCAAATTTTTGCCAGGCCGGTAGTTAATGTTTATTATCTTCCTGACAGCACTGGCATCCATTTTGATCTGGGAGCCGTCTATATGCTGAAGTTTCTGGGATACGAAAAAGAAGTGGTTTTTGTCAAAGGAAATCAAGATGAGTTTGAGGCAAAATATGTTTCCCGGAAAATATTGGAGATCATTTCGGAGGCAAAGCGTATTTCAATTCGTTACGACGAGAACGATATGGCTCTTCACTTTATACTGGGAGCAGCTTACGTGCTTATTAGGATATTGGGCCGCAAAAAAGAAGTGGTTTTTGCCAACAGCCATGATTTTCGAGAAGAAATTGCCAAAGGCGGCAAGAGTTACATTCAGGTCTTAAATTATTTGGACAGAACTACATAGAAATAGAAGGAGTAATGTAATCAAAAACTGATTCAAAGTCCGCCCCAGTGGCAGATTTTTTGATTTGACAACTGTCTCGCAATAACAACCATGGTTGCAATAACGAGTCTAGAGTTGATTTTTTGCGGGATTTGGTTAAAGTGAATTAGTAAATTGAAAAGTGAATAGGGAGAGAAAATGAATATAGGACAAATTGAGAGAAAGAAACTTCTTTTGGGGCCGACCAAAGCTGTTTGTCATCCAGGCATTCAAAGACTGTGTCTCTATCCTTATTTCAACCATCCCGGAGGCTGTCCTAATTACGGCGTAAGAGCAGACTGTCCGCCCCAAGCAGCATATTTCCTTCAAATTTTTGAAGATAGCGTGCGCGTAGCCGCAGTTGTTTTTAATTTTGGAGATTACTTAAACCAGAAAAGAATCGAGCATCCAGAATGGACAGAAAGAGCTCTCAGAAACCCTCGCCACTGGCAGGGGCACCTGAGAAGTGAGCTCAAAAGCTTTGTTTCCGGAGTGGATTTTCAAGAAAACGAGGAAATTGTTTTCAATCCGGAGGGAATGGGAATTAACGTAACCCAAACCTGCAAAAACGTTGGACTGAAACTGGAATGGCCGCCTCAAAAAATAGTTTGTCAGATAGCTCTGATTGGTCAAAGAAAGAATTGTTTTAAAATTGTTACCGGAGATTTAAAATCAGTTGGGTTGCTTGGAGCTCCCGAAATTCAATATAAAATAGGGGAGTAGCCATTGCCGAAGGGGAACGATTCTTAATCATACTCCAACTTTTTACCGGATTAAAACCGACAAAGTAATGTTACTTGAAGAAGTTACAAAAATCGACTTGAAATGTTGAAAGGAGTAAAGAATGAAAGACCCAGCAAATAAAATGGTGCTTTTTGACTGGAACGGGACTTTAATCGACGATATGCCGATTTGGTATCAAAGTTCGAGTAAAATCTTTGAAGTTTATGGTTTGGAGCCACCGACTATAAAAGAGTATATGCGGAGATTGGCTACCACCAAAGATTACACCGAAGTTTACCATTCCTTGGGGATAAATTTAGATAAAACAGGATTAGACCAAATTTACCAGGAAGAATACCAAAAACACTTTGATGCAATAGAATTATCTGTTGGCGCAAAAGAAATACTGGAATTTTTCCAAAGAAGGAGAATAATACTAGGGATTATTACTACCCAAATTGGCTCACTTTTTGATCCAATTTTTACTAAACTGGATATTAAGAGATATTTCAAGCACATTATTGTGGAAGCAAGAAAGAAAAATACTATTATAGTGCAGCTTTGCGTCCAAGAAAAAATGAAACTTCACCATTGTTATTATGTCGGTGATACTCCTTCGGATATTCGTCATGCTAAAAATGCTGACGTAAAATCTATAGCTTATCTTAATTCATATATTCCGAAAGAGTTAATTCTTGATAGTAAGCCTGATTTTGTAGTATCGAATCTGAAGGAAATATCAGAAATTGTATTAGGAAATGGAAATGAACCCTAAAGACCGGATTATATCTTTGAATTCCCGAATACTAGAAAAAGACATGCCTTATTAAGATTGAGAGTTGAATATTTAATCAATCCCAATCCTGCTTGAGGTGCGCCGTACAAATGTATTATGCTGGCATCAAAAAGATTTACATTCCCGTTATTGATCGCTGGAAATGGCTAACTCAGGAAGAAGCCTTAAAGACGGTCTAAAATTATGCTTTATGCAAAGAAAAAATATAAAAAGTGATAAGAGCGGCAAAAATTCTTGCCGCTCTTTTTATTATTTAACTTGACGTTGTCCTTCGGTTGGGTTATCTTAGAATGAGAGAACTTTTTCAACCGAATAAGGAGGTAAAAACGATGAAAGTTTGGAATGATGCAGAATTTGATAGACTGAAAGAGATTTGCAGAGAATGCTCCAGTTTTAAGGAATTGAGGGAGAAAGCGGCAATAGATTTGCCGAATAAAAGCTGGCGGCAAATCCAGAAAAAGCTTGAAAACAATCCCGAATACACGAAGTACTTCATCGACAAAAGAAAGCGTTGGCGAGTTATTAAAGTAGAAGAGTCGTTTGAGAAGAAAAAGAAAGAATTAACCATTGAAGAAAAGAGTTTTCCCGCACCTGAAGTATGGGAAGTATCAGCTGAGGCTTATAAACGTCCGGGTGTCAGAATAGGATTATTCAGCGGCGCCAACTACAAAGAAGACGGATTTCGGGCAGGTTTAATAAGATTGGGTCGAGATCTCACCAGGCAGGAAGGCACACATTTTGACATTTGGAACGCTGGGTTGGTCAGCAAAAAATGGATCGCAAAGGAACTCAAGCGGCGCTGTGAGGGCATCCACCGTGATTTGCATCCTTATATTGTGGAGAACTTCTTAACGGAAGCGGCTCAGGAGCTGAATTCCATCATACCCAAGATAAAAAAACCCCGTCAGAGCAAGGAAAATGGCAAATACATAAGGTTGTATATCATGACCAGTCCCACCAGGGATGGCCCGTTGGGAGAAGAAATTGCCAGAAGGTTGCAGAAATTAAGGTCAGAAGACATTCGCTGCTACAGAGCGGGAGGCGACAGGCTTCCAGTAAAACAGCCCGGCAAAGGCAGAAATAAGCTTGTCTGGGTGATTAATCCTCATAAATCCAGATTGCCCTCAAAATATCATAGCCAGGTTGCTGAAAGAGAAATTGACGACAAGAGAAGGCAGACTACCAAGAAATATCCAGATTTGTGGGTAGTCGGCCCCTTTGCTTCCAATATTCATAAACCGCAGGGAGAGCGCAAAGAACCCTACGTTACCATGGGGGTGCTCCGGAGACTCGAAGAGGTGCTGGAAGCTGAAAATCAGATTAGCGTCAGCATAGTTGAATATACCCCTCAAAACGACAGATTTGTCAGAGTTTGGGACTTGAAGGACATTGTAGCCAGGGAACTGGAAAACATTACCGGCATTAAAGCCGGCGCCGAGGAAATCCATCAGAAAATCGTTGAAGTTATCAAAGAAAGAAGACCGGTTCCTATTGGGATTATTGCCGATGAATTGAAGTGGGATAGAAAAACCTTGGAGAAAAAAATCAAGTTTTTGGTGGAAGAAAAGAAATCTCCTCGCAAGACCTGGCCCGGACTTTATTACAATCCCTCTTCACAGTGTTACGATTTTCATCTTGACTGGGTACAGGACCGCCTTTCCTACCCAAGAATTGACATCCATGACAAGAATTTTGCCGAAGATAGAATTTTGTTTATCGGCTGTCCTCACGTGGGATACACAACCACGGACTACGAGTTTATCGTTAAAGACATTCCGGAAATCATTCTGAAGCATAATATTAAAACACTGCCAATTCTGGGGGATATTATTGCCGGACTCCGCTACAGCTACCTTCACACGGGCGAGGTTTTTGGCGATTTAAACAATACTGACCAAGAAAAATTAGCAGCCGAGCTCTTCGGCACGGTAATAATGAAGGTTTTTATGGCCAGAATAAAAAAGAGGCTCGCTGGCCGTAACGCTGCCGAGCTCTCCCAGTTAGAAGCCAAAACCATTATCTTGGAGTCTTTGCTTGATTTTCCGTATATTCCCGGCAATCATGATCTCTGGCAGGAAAGCGAGGGGACTGCCCCTCTGGAAACATTCAGCGACAAACTATCTGGTTTGTTAGTTAAACATCTCAGTGCTTTTCTTTTCAAGAAAAGTATGCCGAGCGTAGATATTTTTGAGATAATCAGTCAGAAATTAATAAAGATGCCCGATTACGACGCTATTTACCGGCTTCCTTCGGGATTGAACATGGAAATGTATCATCCCCATACTGCCAGAGCAGATACCACTTCTTTGAGAGCCCAGAAAGCCTTGGAGAACTCAAATTCTCAAGTAGTGGGTGTAGCCAATTTTCATACGGCCACGGTGGTTCACAATTGGTATTCTGACCGAGGGCAGTGCGTAGCCGTTCAGATAGGAACTTTGGTTATCTACACCAGATTTGAAGAAAGAAAAACAAAGAGAATTGATTTTGGACCGGTATTTCTCCGCGTTTTGTCAAAAAATCAAAGGATCATCATGACAGAATCAGCTTATTTCAACAAGCCGCGCTTGAAAAAACCTCTTTCCAAATGGACTAATCTTGACCAACTAAAGAAGAATTTGGGAATTCTTGATGCTCCTTAATGGCATAAGTTTAGAAAGAGAGCTTGAAAAAGCTCTCTTTTAATTTTATAATTTAAAAATATGCCTTTGATAGACGATTTAGTTCAAGAGGGTTGGCTAAAGACCCGTAGGATTATTCAGGCCTTTGAGAAAATAAAAAGGGCTGATTTTATGCCGGAGGATATGAAAAGCATGGCGGAATTGAACGAGGCTTTGCCTATAGGTTTTGGCCAGACTATTTCTCAACCCTTGGTAGTGGCTTTCATGCTAGAACAACTGCAACCTGAACCTGGTGACAAAATTTTGGATGTGGGTTCCGGCTCCGGATGGACCAGCGCTCTCCTTGCTTATATTGTAAACAGTAAAAACTTTCATACTTCGAAACATGGAAGTTTTGTCGGGGAAATTATAGCCATAGAGGCCGTGCCGGAATTGAAAGAGTTTGGAGAAAAAAATATAGCAAAATATAATTATATTGAAAAGGGGATTGCGAAGTTTGTTTGTGCCGACGGCTCCAAGGGATACGAAAAAGAAGCTCCCTTTGATAAAATATTGTGCTCTGCAGCTGTACAGAGGGAAGTGCCCAGGGCTTGGAAAGAGCAGCTGAAAATCGGAGGCAGAATAGTTACCCCCATCGGTTCTTCTATTTGGCTTTTAATAAAGAAAGGCGAAGATGATTTTGAAAAAACCGAATATCCCGGTTTTTCTTTCGTTCCCCTGATCGAAACCTAAATGTATTACAATGAAAAAATACTTAATTGTTGTTTTAATACTCGTTTTCTCGGTCGGGATAATTTTTCTACCCAGAAATCCTAACTCTGCCGAGGAGATAATTTTTCGAATAGAGAAAGGCCAAGGTTCAAAGGAAATCGCCGCAGATCTGCAAAAAGAAGGCTTAATTTGGTGGAGTTCCATTTTTCGAGCTTACGTTTTGGCTTCGGGTAAATCAAGGGGTCTGCAGGCGGGAACTTATTTGCTTTCCCCGTCAATGAATATTCCAAAGATCGCCGAGAAAATAACTTCGGGCGACATTGCCAAAGAAAAAATTACCATCATCGAAGGCTGGAATTTAAAAGATATCGGTTTCTATTTTGAAAACAAAGGCATGTTTCAGGCAGAGGAGCTTTACGACGAAAAAAAAGAAATAGAAGGTTACTTTTTTCCCGATACCTACGAAATAAGGGTAGGAGAGAGCTTGGATGAAATCATCCAAAGGGCGGTTGATAACTTTAATGTCAAAACAGCCGGCTTGGAAGTAACCCCCGAAGTTGTTACCATGGCTTCTCTCATAGAAAAAGAAGTAAGGAACCCTGAAGATAAACAACTGGTTTCAGGAATTTTATGGAAAAGGCTGAGGGCCGGTATTCCCTTGCAGGTTGATGCTACCTTAACCTATATTACCGGCAAAAAAACAACCAATATCACCAAAGAAGACACCCAAATTGATTCTCCCTATAATACCTACAAATATTACGGTCTTCCTCCGGGGCCCATTTGCAATCCCGGCTTGGAAAGCATAAAGGCGGCATTGTATCCTAAAGATAGTCAATTTTGGTATTATCTTTCTACTCCGGATGGAGAAACTATCTTTAGCAAAACCCTAGACGAGCATAATATTGCCAAAGCCAAGCACCTCAAATAAAACAAATTTGTATAATAAAATGAGAAATTTGCCTATTATCGGAATAGTTGTTATATTAATAGTAGCTGGAGCCGGAATTTTTATCTATTTTAATTTAACAAAACAAGCTGAAGTTCCAAAAGTAGAAATTATGACTAAGACTTTAGAGGGTAAAAAAATAGCTATGGTGATAGCTTTCAGGGATTTTCGGGATATTGAATATTTTATTCCCAAAGATGTTTTGCAAGAAGCTGGAGCCCGAATTACCACAATAAGTTCCAAAAGAGGTACGGCTGTTGGAGCCGATGGAGGAGAGGCAGAAGTTGATTTAGTGATTTCCGAAGTTAACGCCGCCAATTTTAATGCTGTAATCTTTATTGGGGGACCCGGCATGGGCCAAAACTTGGACAATGAAGAATTTCAAAAACTTGCCAAGGATACAGTTAAGGCAGATAGAGTCCTGGGAGCAATTTGCATAGCCCCGGCTTTGTTGGCTAAAGCCGGGATTTTAAAGGACAAAAAAGCTACTGTTTGGTCCAGTCCCATGGATAAGTCCGCAATAAAAATATTGAAAGATTCGGGAGCCGAATATCTGGAAGAAGACGTAGTGACAGACGGCAAAATCGTTACGGCAGCTGGCCCCTTTGCCGCAGAGGAATTCGCCCGGAAAATAATAGAGGCCTTGACAAAGAATAATAAATAAGTTAATCTTTTAATGTGGTCTACCGCAGACAATGGGCATGCTAGTAAGACCCATCGAGGTAGCAATTTAAAGTGATTTTAATCATGTCTGCGGCAGCAGACATTTTATTTTTAATTTTTCACTTTTTTTAATTTGCCTGACAAGGAACATGCCTCTAACTAAGATTCAAAAACAAAAGATTTTGGATAATTTGAAAGAAAAAATCGGAAAGCAAAAAGCGATTGCTTTTGCTAATGTTTCCGGATTGAAAGTTCAGGATTTGACTAAACTGAGAAGGGAAATGGAAAAGAAAAACTGCGAGTTAAAAGTTGCCAAGAAAACCTTGATCGGTTTGGCTTTAAAAGAGAACAAAATCGAGGTTGATCTCAAAAAAATGCAAGGCGAAATAGCGCTGGGGTTTGGCTACAAAGACGAAATTGCCCCTTTCAAAACTCTTTATGATTTTGCCAAAAATCACGAGCAGTTGGGAATTTTGGGTGGGGTGATTGGTGAAGAATATTTAGAAAAAGAAAAAGCGGTGGAACTTGCCAAAATACCCGCTCGGGAAGAATTGCTGGCCAAAATGGTTGGCAGCCTTTCTGCTCCAATGTCGGGATTTGTCAATGTTTTACAGGGAAACATCAAAGGTCTATTGAGGATTTTAGCTACAGCTAAAACCTAAAT
>Ga0180301_10001699_pt1 | contig 17259 bp, 17 predicted proteins | sample GuaBasSediGuay16_FD_121797 | JGI IMG/M metagenome (GOLD analysis project Ga0180301, IMG submission 121797) | Subseafloor sediment microbial communities from Guaymas Basin, Gulf of California, Mexico - Guay16, Core 4569-2, 12-15 cm | ecosystem: Environmental > Aquatic > Marine > Hydrothermal... | reverse complement strand
GGGGAAGAGGGTGGGAACGGGGAGAATTCTCCTCAAAAGGTACAGGTTGAAGTACCTAAAGAGGTTCTCGAGAGGATCGACTCGCTTGAAGCAGAAATTGATAAGATGAAGAAATACGTTAAGCTAAGCATCGATAGCATTAAGGCTACGCTCATAGACCTTCGCTCGGCTATGGCGGAGCTAAGTAATCCGTTCAATATCCTTAGGAAGTACGCCGATATATTCTTTGGCAGCGAAGAAGAGAAGATGGAACAAAGTGGTAAAGAGCCCGAGAAGACAGAGCAACAAACACAGCCTGTATCGCCACAGATAATACCCATCGTTGTTCCGAGCCCTGTACCAGTACAGGGTAATAGCTATCAGCAGGGCCAAGTGTCGGGTATGACCCAGAATAGCACTAGTACTGCTGTGACACAAACAGCTAGTTCTGGCCAAGAAGGAATAGGAGAAAGTACTGGTACTACCCGAAAACAAGAGATAATACATGGGGATTCGAAGAAGATGAGCATTGACGTATACGAGAAACTCGTAGACTGGGCAAACAACGTACTGAATAGAATAGGCCAGGATAAGTTCAGCAAGCTAATCGACTATTACACCGATATAGGCCTTATAGAGGAGGATATGGGTAATGCTTTAAAGAAGATAGTAGAAATAGTGAATGAACTTAGATCGGCGAACATAGATCCAAAGGAGCAGGTAGAGCTTCTGAGAGAGCTATTATCGGGTGTAAACGGTTCCAAGCCTAGTACCGCTAGTACCGAAAGAGAGGAAGAAAAGGAGGAAAAAGAATCCTCCTCCGTGGTGGAGGAGGTTAAAGAGGAGGCCGGGACGCCTTCTCCCAGCGAAGCAGCTAAGGAGCTACTCGACATAATCGGCGAAGGAGGTGATAACTAATGGGTTTCGGCGCCGTTGCCGCTAGCGTTATCATGATCTTAGCAACCATGTTCGTAGTAATGGTTGTCACATACAATGCCTTCGCCTGGTTTGACTACATGACTAAAGTAGCTGAGTATACAGCTGTTGATGCGGCTATACGCGTGAACGTTGTCTTAAAGATAGTCTCAGCTAGGTACTCATCGATGAATAACACCATAGCGTTCAATATGACTAATGAGGGAACGGATTCCATAATAATAGGGGATAAGTCGGACGTAGTACTCGACTACATGGATACGGGCGGTGTACGTCGACTAGAGCTTCTCGAATACAGTAGATGGTACCCTGTTAGGTTGTACATCGGGAACTACACTATAGAGGTATCTAACGCTTCCTATGTTGAAATACCTCCGGGTACTACGTGTGAGATAGTTGTGTCTCCAACATATACTCTTGATCCAAGCTACCCAGTTATACTCGTATTCGCTACGCCTAGTGGTGTAAAGTCTAGATACGTGTTCACCCCATGAACCGGGGTGGTAGAATGAGTAGAGAGGAGCTGGAGTTTGAGGACACTGAGATAGAGGAGCTAGAAGAAGAGGGGAGTAGTCTAGAGGGTTACCTCATATCAACTGGTAATGAAGAGCTTGACATGAGGCTTGGCGGTGGAATACCTGTTCCTAACCTACTGACGATCGAGGGCGATCACGGTACAGGTAAGAGCCTCCTAGCACAGCAGATAACGTATGGTGCGGCTAAGTCGGGGAAGCGTATAGTATATATTACGACTGAGGCCGGGATTAAGGAAATGGTTATCCAGACAAAAAAGCTCAGCCTAGACTTCACCGATGAGTTCTTGAAAGGCCAGATAACGATCCTACCGATCCACATGGAGGGCGTTAGATGGGCTAAAAGAGTTGCAAAAGAGCTACTCCACGTACTGGGTAACTACATGGCTTACACTAAGGAAAGCTACGACCTGATAGTCATAGACTCTTTCAGCGTACTAGCTGTTTACGCTGATGCAAGCGTTGTATTAGACTTCCTGACAAGGGCTAGAACCATGGTTAGAGAGGGGAAGCTAATAATTCTAACGATCCATCCAAACGTTCTCCCGAACGAGATAATGATCAGAATTAGAGCTATAAGCGATAGCTATATAAAGCTAGACTTCGCCATAATTGGTGGAAAGTTGCTCAAGGTTATGAAGGTAATCAAGCTGAGGGGAGCGAGTGGACCAGTTGATTCAACCATAGCTTTCGACGTAGACCCCGCGTTCGGCATCAAAGTAGTACCTCTAGCCCTAGCTAAAGCTTAGCTAGAGGTGGTAAGAAAGCTTGCCTACTATTATACAGCCTGTCCGCACAGGTCTTCGGAGAAGACCTCCAGCGGGCTACCAGGAGCTAGTAGCAGAGATGCAGAAAGTACCGTATCTAGCAGAGTATGTAGACGGAATAGCCCCTCGGGTTGGAGTGCCAGATTATTACACGAAAGGATTGCCAAGTGAACTGAAGAAAGCATCTAGGGTAAACGTTATCTACCCTGTGGGAAACGGTATCTACATACACGTCTATATGCCTCCAGAGGGGACAGAATCAGGCTATAGAAAGTATGTGGTGATCGAGCCGCCTAAGCCTCCAACAATACTCTTTGACCTAGTAGAGGAGAAGATAGCCGAGCTCATAACCGAGAAGGATATTATCAGGTCTTCGGAAGAGAAGCAACAGATGCTTATTAGGTTCCTAGATACTGTAGTCTCGATCGTAGGCTCGCCAGTTAATTACAACTCTCTCTTGAGAAGAAGAAAGAACAACTTAAAGAAGATACCAGTGTATAGGCCAGACTACGAGAGACTCAAGTACTACTTGATACGGGATAAAGTAGGTTTGGGAATTCTCGAACCCTTTCTCAGAGACCCATACATCGAGGATATAAGCTGTGATGGCGTAGGTTACGTGTTTATAGTGCATAAAGTATTTGGTCCTCTTGAAACCAGTATTAAGTTCGAAACCAGAGAAGAATTAGACAGGTTTGTCATAGAGCTAAGCGAGCGTATAGGTAAGCCTGTAAGCCACGCTAGACCCATTGTAGACTCTACTTTACCAGATGGTAGTCGTATAAACATAGTGTTCGGTAAAGACGTGAGTCTCCATGGAAGTAACTTCACGATCAGAAAGTTCTCGGAAAAACCCATATCGATAATACAGCTTATAAAATGGGGAACTCTCGATGAAAGAATAGCAGCATATCTCTGGATACTGCTACTAGAGGGCATGAGCGGGTGGATCTCTGGAGAGACGGCTTCGGGTAAAACTACAACGCTTAATGCTATCATAACGTTCATTAGGCCGAACGCTAAGATCGTTAGTATCGAGGACACTGCGGAAGTACAGGTTCCTCACAAGAACTGGGTGCGAGAGCTGACAAGGGATACCGGAAGCGTTGAAAGCAGTATAACGATGTTTGACTTGCTTAAGGCTGCTCTTAGGCAGAGGCCTAACTACATCATTGTTGGAGAGATACGTGGAGCAGAAGGCAATGTAGCGTTCCAAGCAATGCAGACAGGACACCCAGTACTCTCGACATTCCACGCCGGAAGCGTAGAGAGACTGATACAGCGTGTAACTTCACCGCCTATAAACGTTCCTAAGACGCAGCTCGATAACCTGAACTTTATCATTATACAGAGCGCTGTATACAAAGAAGGCATAATGCTTAGGAGAATGCTTAGCGTAAACGAGATACTGGGCTACGATGCAGAGGCAGACTCTATAATCTACATACCAGTATTCACATGGGATCCGGCTACTGATAGATTTTTCTTCAGGGGAAAGGGTGCAAGCTACCTGCTAGAGGAGAAGATAGCGACTATGAGAGGTATTCCAAGGAGAGAGCTAAAACTGATCTATGAAGAGCTAGAACTTAGAGCCCAGATACTTAGAGAAATGATGAAGAGGAACATAGTGGACTATTATGACGTGTTCAGAATAATCGCGAGAATATACAATATTGTAGAAGAGACTTCCAGAGGCAAGAGTAAGGAGGAAACACAGGCAGCAATACTCGATGGACTCCAATACTCACTAAAACTACTTAGAAGAGGAGAACTCAGGTAGCTTCGAGGATCCTCCGAGAAGTATTTTAAGCTATACGCGTTCCCAGCAAAAGTTTTAGCGGGGGCCTTATCACTTGTTCTCTCCTAAGCCATCAGATCCGATGCTGTGCTCTCAAAATAGATACCACGTACATGGCAACAAGGCTACAGCGGTCTAGCGGTTTAAATAGTATCGTATAGGCCAGTATGAGTTAGGTGGTATTGTGGAAAAACACTGTACTTCGAAGATACTTGTATTCAGTGGTGATGGGTGATGGAGAAGTAGTGTATAAAGCAGGATCTATAACAAGCGAGGAGATCTCGGAGATGTAAAGTATAGCTTTGGGAATATCGGAAGAGGAGGTTTATAGGTTAAAGCGTGGTGCTAGAGAGATATTGTAAAGGTTGGTAGAGATCTGAGAGGTATACTATGGTATTAAGTTCTCCTTAAAGCAACTATACTTTGATTAATCTTTTGAGTAGCTACTATGGATTGTTCTACCTAGCCCCTGTAGTAGAGTATGATAAGCTCTATACTAGCCTTACCAGCTCCCTCCGCTCTCCACCAAAGCTCTACTCTAGCGCTGTAGTCTCCGCCTTTAATAGCCATTGGCTCGTCATAGCCTGGAATAACTACTTCTATCCTAATACACGGCATGTTTTGAGACACCATACATGGCATCTCTACTTCGTAGTACTCGGGTCCTGAGAGGACGAGTCTACCACTAATAGCTATCGAGAGATCCCTAGAAGCCCATGCTAGCGTTGGTTCAACCCGGATATGTCCATCAGCTGGTATGTGTAGAATACCTAGGTCAGCTACATAGGAGCCCTTGGTTCCAGAAACCTCGATTTCAACGCTGTACCTTGATAGAGACTTGCCATCGTGATCCATAACATTATCTACCCTACTCAAGTACCTATTGTAGAGTGTATAGCCAGTACTTAGGGCAGCAATTAGCAGTAGTACCAGGAATAGCATTGCGTGTTTAGCCTGTATCATGGGTATACAACTCGCTATGCTATGATAATGGTTTAGAGTACTCTACTAATAAACATTGAGAGATCCATACAGTTCTGTTTCCAGCTACGTAAAGCTATAACCACTGCTAGAGCTATATCAATGTTATCGGTGACGGTGGTGCCGAGGATACTGGGTATTCTCCCGCTATCTGCTTTTCGGGGTCCACGGGCTACTCGCGGCTTCGACTTGCTCCTATTTACTGATGAAGGCGTAGTACTTATAGGCTTATGTGAGTCTCCAAAAGGCTTCGGCGATATGACTATAGCTTTCCCAGAAAGCATTAGATGGCGCGACTTGTTCAGAGAACTCCCTGGATCCTCTAGGAGCTTCCGCGAATCGCTATATTCAGTAGTGGGGAGAGTTTTGACTAGAGAGGAGCTATCCGCTATATGTAGAAAGGTATTACTTGGACTTATTGGTAGATACTGTAGGTTCGTGTCCTATGGCGATGTGAAGAGCTTAGTAATAAGGCCTTTGGGGAGATCCGTAGAGGTAGTCGTAGAAACTACTGGGTGGAGGAAGTACAAGTACTACACACTGCCTGACGCCTACGCTGACCTATCGCCGGATGAAGCGCTGAACGAGGTTTTAAGACAAACAAGCAGGTTAAGCGTTAGAGTTGAGGTTAGGAAGAGCTAGGCTCTCATAGACTCCACTATAGCTATGACTGTCTGTGGAAGGTGCTGTGGACCGAGTGCTAGAGTTCTCACACCGTATCTTCTAAGCCTTCTAGCGAAGTCTAGCTCCATCTTCATTCTCTCAAAGGTTTTAACGCGATAAACAGCCTGCGCCCACCCCGTTAATCCCTTAATCTCATACGCCGTGGATACTGGTATGATAGCATAGACTACGTTGCCGAGAGCGCTTAGCTTTGTAGATATATCTACTAGTGCTTCAAGGTACCTAGCAGTACCCGCTGTGGTGAACATGAAGACTAAGTTCCTCTCACGTGGCAGTATCTCGGCTACCTTCTTTAGAGCTCTTTCTACCGCAAGGCTCCTTACATCGTCGTTTATCTCTCTGGTATCGAACTCTACGCTGGATAGACTTAGCAAAACCTTGTAGTAACCCTGTTTACCTCTAGCCATGGGGCCTGAAACACTAGCATAGTCTCTACCATAGACTACTATAGACATTAGGTCTCCGCGCCTTGCTAGGTAGCTAGCTATCGATGCGATAATTCTAGCCGAGTGCTCGAAAGGCGTTAGCCCGTATGCCCCGAAGAACATGGGCGGCGTAGCGTCTAGTACGAAGAGTATGCTTTGATAAGCTTCTCTCTCCATTTCACGAATAGCTAGCTTGCGCTTAGAGGCGTAGTGCTTCCAGTCTATCCTCTTTATCTCATCGCCTGGTCTATACTCTCTTATGCTGTGGAACTCTATACCAGACCCCGGCTCGCGGCTCCTAGTTATACCTGTAGAGCGTGTTTTAACGAACAGCTTCCTGATAACTACTTCCACAGGCTTAGGAGAGATTCTAACTTCAACTGGTTTCCCGAGCTCTAACTCGCTACTTCTATAGAGTCCCAGAGGGTCTCTCACAACAGCGACTACCGGCCCTATTAAGTGCTTCCCAGCCCTACTAGCGAATACTAAGCGGTACCCTATAGAGCCTTTAGGGGGAATTACTGCTACTCCTGCTCGGGAGCCTTCTGCGAGTCTTAGATGTGGAGAGTAAGCTACAGAAAGCTCTATCAAGGCTATCGGTACTATGGTGTCGTTGCTAATAGTGAATAATACCTCGAGCGGTTCTCCTTCAAGCCTACCTTTAACTACTGGCTCAACCCTTAAGCGAACAGCTGCTAGTGTAGCTATGCTTGCGTATCCACGCATAATCGCTATTAGTATTAGTAGCGCTATACCAGCGTATATCGCCGTAGTCCCAACGAGCAGTGCTATGACTATTATAGAGATCGCGAGGAGTAGCAGAGCAGTGGCTCTATTAGTAGCGACTACGTGCTTCGGTATATGCTCTTCCAGCCCCACTAGTACCCCCTCAGCACTATGTACTCTGCTCCCTTCTCGGCTTCAAGAGATGCACCGATCCTGTTTAGTACTTCTTCGCTTTCTCTGAGAAGCCTGGTAACAGTCCTATTCCACGAAAGCACTAGTGGAAGTATCTTGTGGCCTAGGACCTTCTCCTTCAGCCTATTCATCTCTACGAAGTACCTAGTTGCGCGTTCGTAGCCTATATAGCTAGCTAGAACCCTGACTAGTCTTGAGTCATCTAATCCGTATCCCACTGTGTTCCGGAACACTACGTCCACGATCTCGTATAGCTTTAGGAAGTCGTTTCTATCAAGCTTGTACTTACCGGTCATAATGGCTTTCCTTATATTGCCTGTCACGAAAACCTCTACTTCTTCCTGCTCGCGCAGCCTCGCATCGGGGATTCTCGGTAGCCTCTCCCTGATGAAGCGGTAACTCATAGCTATCGCTAGGAGGGCTAGTATGGATGCTGAAACCCTGTTAGCTAGAGCTAGCTCTACGGCATTGTTTAGTGCATCTGCAGCTACGGGTAGCCAGGTGCTAGGGTGTAGGATGCTAGCTATGTATAGCATTAGAAGCATTAGGGGATCATAGAGTTCTAGGAACTCCGTAGACTCTAGGGCTTTGCCTAGAGGTGTTCTCTCGTACTTCATACCATCAAATAACACTATACAGCTGGGATCGCGTTCGCACAGCTTATCGATGATGCTTAGCCCGAGTCTGAGGTAATCGCTCCCCCTACCAGAGGATAAAACCTGGTTTAAGAATATCGATCCATCGCTTACCACCACTACGCTTAGATCCCCTAGAGACTCGTACATAGCTATGGGGATGTTGTGTAGAATTCTCGGCGTAGTCGTGGAGCCTTGTACTGCTACAACACCAGCTAGTGGTACGTAGCCTAAGACTTCGCCACTACCCCTAAGCATGGAGGCTATATCGAGAAGAAGGGATCCGTTGAAGCTGTCGAGGTAGAAGTAAGCAGTAGGATAGGGTGCTCCCGTATGCGGGTCTACGACTATAGTGTCCTCTACCCTAATACTGGAGTTAGCTACCGCTAACAGTGTGTTCGATATAGGTGTTTCATCTGCTATAAATAATGCTGGATAGCTACACTCCTTTAGTCTTCCGAGTATAGTTCTAGCTTCTTCTACTCCATACTCTTCCTCAGGAGATATAGCTACGTAGACACAGTGCTTAGCACCACTAGGTATAGATAGTTGATCTAGGTAGAATACAGCTGTAGTAGCTGGGTATCTCTTCTTAACCTCGCTTAGAAACAGGTATGTGCCGAGTTTACCAGTACTTGCTGGAGAAGCCCCTTTGTATACGTAGGGCTGGGGTCTACCCTTTTCCACTAGGGCTATAATCCCTATCACTATCAGCGCTAGGACCACCGCTGTCGTAACGCTCTTCGCTCTCTTCAAGACGGGCCACGCTCTTCTTTCTCAACACCATAGACGTAAGCCGATATCCTGAACATGTAGAGGGAGGCAGATAGCATCGAGAACCCTATTAGCGCCGAGATCAGAGATGTAGCTATCATGGCCCTCTCCATGTAGCCTACAGACCAGGCGAAGAATAGGGCTGAGAGCACGAAGAGAGCTAGAGCAACGGAGATGTATATGTAGAGCTTTAGACTGGGCTTCATGGAGCTACACCAACTAGCTTTAACAAGATGTTGATTAGGTAAAAGAAGGTCAGGTAATAGTTTATATATATTCTCTCAGCTACTGCTCCAACCCTATCTATATCCGGGTTCACGAGAGAATATGCTATATCTCTTGATACCTCGTACTGGGCTAGTACGGCTGCTCCGTATATCATTGTAAGGACTACCATGGATAGAGCGAATACCTTGCCTACATTACCTAGGATGAAGCCGTGAGACAGGGATCCGATAATGTACCACGTGAAGCCCATGACTACTATAGCAGTTAATACTCTGAAAGAGATTTCCCCGAGAAAGGCTAAACCAGGGTTCCAGGTCTCTAGATGCGGGAACACTAGGTCATAGAATACGGCGTAAAGAGGGGGAGCGAAAACGCTGGCAAGTATTAATGACTCGAACCTCCTCATAGGGGTTTCAACATATACATCTACGTCTTTGGTAGAAGTTAGTACCTTTAGAGAGAGGCTACGGGAAGGATAGAGGTATAGGGTAGCCGTGTCGAAGAACTCACCCAGTAGCGAGTAGAAGACCTTGACCACGATCATGACTATTACTAAATGTACTAGCGGATTACCCAGGAAAAGCGCTAGTACCTGGTTTGTTTCAAGAACTCTAGCGCCTAAACTGGTAAACACTGTGATAAATGCCTGAATGTAGCCGCCGATCGAGAAACAGAGAACTGTAATCCCAGTACCTAGCAGAGCTAGGCTTACACAAGCTCTAAGAATAGTTTCTCTAGGATACCTTATAGATCGCGATTGACCCGTTCTATACACTTTTCTAACGTGGTCTAGTACGAGTATCAATATGAGGCCAGAAATAGCTGTAGCTGAGAAAGCCTCAGCCGATCCAGCTAGTGCTAGTAGTACAAGCGTTATAGCATAGAGTACGGGAGAGCCTGTGATCATAGCTGGTATAGATGCGAAAGCCCCTGCCACACCCACAGGATTAGCCAGAAGCTCCGCGTATAGCTCTGACTGAGCCACTGTTAGCAAGTAGGCTATCTGCTTCCAGAAAGCCGTTAGTGCTATAATCCTCGGTAGAGCTTCAAAGACTAGCCTCAGCACTCGGGTCACAGAGAACTCACCAGTCTACGATACTCCCTCCTAGCTTTCTCGACGAGCTCTTGCGTAGCTTTTCCACCAAATCTCGCTACTTCGTATACAGTTGTTATTTTCCTAAAGGCGTCGGAGAGAGGTCCTAGTTTTTCCCTAACTACGTAGTAGTACTCTCTATGCGTTTCTGTGTCTTGCTTTGCTACCCCCGTGGCAACAGCTACCATTGCAACAGAACCCCAGTAAAGCCTAATGGGTTCCGGAAGATCCCTAATATCAGTTATTATTACTGCCTTCCTAGCCCTTACGCGCATAAGTGCTTTAGCGGCATACGGGTAGAGCCTCGGAGCAAGTAGTCCCACGATAGCGACTACGACTAGCGCTACCAGTATTGGAACCAGGGTTTCTAGGCTTATAGGCATAGAAGGAGATATTGATGCACTTGGAAGAGACGCTGACGGTAATCCTATGCCTGCTTGTCCAATGCTCTGTTCTAGCGTTGAACCGCCTATTAGCGAAGCTCCTGGCACACTACCTGTTTTGGGCATGAACTTCTCTATAAAGTCTCTGTACTCTCCCGTGACTAGCTCGGTAATGGTTTTTACCAGCTCTTTATCAAGCGATCTGGCTAGGTCTACGTCGCCGGATGCTTCGGCTATCCTTCTCAGGATCTCTGACGCCAAGAGGTAGTCTTCCTCACTGATCGCCCCGCTAGCGTACATTGCTTGTAAGCGGTTTACAACAGCTTGCAGTATATCCCAGGATACGTATCCCTCGGAACAATACATTGAGAGAAGCTCTTCTAGGATGCTTCTAAGCTCTGGGTTCTTAACGTACTCTAGAAGCGCTTCTGCATCTCCTCCTCTAACTACCTGGCTCAGGGCTTCTGCTTCTCCGCTCTCCAGTACTCCGCTATCAGCCAGGCTTTGAATAGCATCTACTACTCTCTGCCGCTTCTCTGGGTTAGACTGTATAGAAGACCATGTCTCGCTAGATAGAATAGACACTAGGTCCTTAACTATGTCTTCGAGCTGTAGCTCAGCGGATTCCGGGAATCCAGGAGTATGTCGTAGCTGATTAGTTAGGGAGGTAACAGTAGGAGAAGCTAGAGATAAAGCAAGAACCGCTACCAGCATAACCGCGAGAAACTCCTTCATGGCTTAGGCACCGGTACTCTAGCTAGAACCTCGCCAACCGCCTTAGCGGCTGTAACACCCTCTATCTCGTATTCAGGCCTCAGTATGATCCTGTGAACGAGGACTGGTAGGGCCACTGCTTTAACATCATCTGGTATAACGTAGTTCCTACCCTCGAGGTAGGCCCATGCTCTAGCTAGTCTAAGCATAGCTATTCCTGCACGGGGAGAACCGCCTAATCGTACAGCTATGTGCTCCCTAGTTGCTTCAACTATCTGCGCTATGTAGTCTATTATTGAGTCGTCTACTCGAATACTCTTTACCTCTTCAATTGCTTTGAGAACGTCTGCTCTCGAGACTACTGGTTTAAGCCCTTCGATAGCGGATTCGATCTCATCTACTCTCTTGATGAGGTCGCGGAAACCCTCTTTACTGGGGTACCCGGTCTCGATCTTTACCAAAAATCTATCGAGCTGTGCTTCCGGTAGTGGAAACGTACCCTCCATTTCTATCGGGTTCTGAGTAGCTATCACCATGAATGGCTCCTCTAGCTTAAACGTACTACCCTCAATAGTCACTTGTCTCTCCTGCATAGCTTCTAATAGAGCTGACTGTGTACGTGGAGAAGCCCTGTTTATCTCGTCGGCCAGCAGAATGTTAGTGAATATAGGGCCTCTTCTAAGCCTAAACTCCCCACTATACTGGTCGTATATGTAGAACCCTATTATGTCCAGAGGTATGAGGTCAGGCGTCATCTGTATACGCCTAAAGTCTAGGTCTAAGAGCTTAGCAACAGCTTTAGCCATAGAAGTCTTAGCGACGCCTGGAACACCTTCTAGGAGAGCATGGCCACGTGCAAGTAGACAAGACACTATTAGCTTGATCTCCCTCTCCTTCTCTATGAGGAGCCCGGACGAGATCAGCTTGTCTCTGATCACTTTGAACAAAGTCATCGCTATTCCTCGACAACTATGCTCTACATTCTTATACAGAGCGTATCCGGATATAATAAGTTACTACCCTTATCGTCTGCCATACGATGGAGAACCCGTAATAATTTTTTTCCACCGAGCTAGATAGTTATACCTTGACAGGTAGAGGGGTCTTAGCTTTGGAAGGGTCAGCTCGGTGTAGTCCGGAGGAGCTTCTAGAATTCATTCGGAGCAGAAGGAGTATTAGGCGGTATAAACCCGATAAGGTACCAATAGACTTGGTCAAGAAAATAATAGATACTACAAGGTATGCACCAAGCGCTGGAAACAGACAGCCCTGGGTATTCATCGTAGTAGAGGGAGAGGTTAAGGATAAGCTAGCAGAACTCCACAAATGGGCTTGGCCGCTAAAAGAAGCTCCTCTAGGAATATTGGTGGCGTGTGACGAGAAGACTTCCCCCGTGACATACCATGTCGACTGCGCTAACGCAGCGATGTACATAATGCTTGCAGCACACGCTCTGGGCTTAGGCACTGTATGGCTTAACACCCTTAGAGTAGTGGATGAGGCAAGGAAAATAGTCGGTCTGCCGGAGAACTACGTACCAATAGCTCTCCTAGCACTAGGCTATCCAGATGAAAAACCAGAGCCTAAGCATAGAAAGCCTCTAGACGAAATCCTATTCCTCAACAAATATGGAGAAAAACTATAGTAGTTTTTATAAATACATGCTCCTCTCTATTTCTTCTGCATCTACGAGATAAGCTATAGCGGTAGGCTCAGCTCTTGCTTTACTACTCGGAATACCACGCTGGTTCTAGTCTGCCTTACATACGGGTTTTTGAGCAGACTTTTCACGAAGCGGTCGAGCTCCGATATGCTCCTAAACACAGCTATGACTGCAATATCGAACTCTCCGGTGATATCTAGCACGATCTGCACGTTGGGGTGTTCAGCTATTTCCTTCTCCACCTCAACTATGTGCTTACCATCAGCATTTATCAGGATCAAGGCTTTAACCTGATAGCCAAGCTTTGCTTCATCTACTAGTACTGTGAACCTAGCTATTACTCCTCGCTTAACAAGCCTCTTGATCCTATCGTGTAGAGTAGACGATGGAGAATTGAGCTTTCTAGCTAGTTCTCGTAGACTGATTCGGGCATTCCTGACTAGTTCTCTCAAGATAGCTCTATCTAGGGGGTCTATTGGGTCGCTAATGGACAATACCCAATTACCCACATGGCCTTTCTGTACAGTTTACGGCTTCATGTATTGTATACCTTAAATAAGATTCGGATAATAGTCTAAATGACGTATTTAACAGGGTGGGGATAATGGAGCATGCTAGGCGTCGCGTATTCCTACTATACCTCGACCTAGCCGGAGTACTCCGTGGCGTCGAGAGGCCCTATGTGAACGGGGCTAAAGAGTACTCAGCGCTGTTCGATGCAAGCAGTGTCTACGGGTTTGAAGAGATAGAGAGAAGCGATCTCAAGTTAATGCTTCCAGCGAATAGGTTGAAGAGCCTGCCGTGGAGCCAAGAGGTTAGTGCTGGTATAGCGTCAATACACTATACTAGCGGCGAGAGATACGTTAAAGATCCAAGGCTTGTAGCGGAGAAAGCTGAAGATTTCGTGGAGAGCCTAAGGTATATAGCATATATAGGGGTAGAGTACGAGTTTTTCCTGTTCCGAGGGCTTAACGTAGAGATAGGCTATACTAAGCAAGTGCTCGAGATAAGCGCTCCCGAGACAAGTTCTAGTAGGTACTTACTACCGCCTAAGAGAGGATACCAGGTAGTAGAGCCCGTTGACGAGATCAGGAGGGTTAGGCGTAGAATAATTGAAGCAATCGAGTCCATTGGGTATAGAGTTGTTAAAAGCCACCACGAAGTAGCCAGTAGTGGTCAGGTAGAAGTAGCTATTACTCATAGAGAAATAGTAGAGTCTTGTGACGCCGCTGTATGGGTTAAACTAGCCTCTAAGAATGTCGCAGAAAAGGAGGGATTCACAGCGGTATTCCTGCCTAAACCCCTTGTAGGCGATAATGGCTCAGGTATGCATATACACGTAAGCCTCTGGAGAGGTGGAGTCAATCTCTTCGTAGATACTAGTGACGAGTACGGGGTGAGCCAGCTAGCAAGGTATTTTATAGGAGGGTTGATAGAGCATGGTAGAAGCCTTTCAGCAATAGTATCGCCTACCGTTAACAGCTACCGTAGACTAATACTCGGGTACGAAGCACCCACCGTTCTGGCATGGGGTGTTGGGAATAGGAGCGTATCGATAAGGATACCGGATATTAGGGAGGAGCGGGTCTTTAGGATAGAGTATAGACCCCCAGATCCTATGGCTAACCCCTACCTAGCTATACCAGCTATGGTACTAGCTGGTATTGACGGCATTAAGAAGAAGATCGAGCCTCCACTACCGCTTAATAAGAACGCTTACCACTATAGTGAGAAGGAGCTAAGAGAGCTGGGATATAGGCGACTTCCACGGAGCCTCGACGAAGCACTCGATGAGCTGGAAGCGGATCATGAGTACCTGAAGCCAGTGTATAGTAGGGAACTTCTAGAGTCCTATATAGAGGTGAAGCGTAGGGAGGCACGCGAATTACAGGCTATACCAAGTCCTGCCGAGTACTACTACTATATGTACTGGTGAGATCCCACGGCAAGCTCTCACCAAATACGTTATGGTATAGAACCCCTGATAAACTGTGGTGGGGTTCTTTTTCTTTATCCTCTCCAGGTTCTCCAATAGGTATTATGGCTTCTAGAGAGTAGCGTTTAGGAGCTTTAAGTAGATCTGCCACCGCTCTAGGATTTGGCGACGTATAGGTAAGCGATGCTAGACCCTTCTCCTCAAGAGCTAGCAGTAGGTAGCCTATAGCCAGCCACGTACTCTCCCTCCAATAGGGTTGCCTAGTATCCGTTAGCACGGCCAGTAAGTACGGAGCCGTTGCTAAGAACTCCTTCTTCCAAGTAATGCCTCTCTCAGCAAGCCATTCTCTAAACCAGCTGGCAAACCAGGCGAACTATGCAACTTCTTCTCGCTAGCCTCGCATATCCTCCTAATCATAGACTTCAAGCCGGGATCGCTGATGAGTACAAACCTCCACGGTTGCCTATTAGCTCCCGAAGGAGCCTCTAAAGCAGTCTCTACAGCATAAACTATATCTTCTAGCGGTACAGGCTCTGCTCTAAACTTACGAATACTACGCCTTCTCTTAGCTAAATCTAGTACAGAGCCCTTAATCACGGTACATCTACCTAAAAAGTATTAGACTATACCACTGGTTACAGTACTAGGAGAAGAGGTTAGACCGTGCTCCTATCAATTCTTCAAGCCCATATTACCCTAATCCTAAGTTTAGATAGATCGCTGGGATTACTTTTCTCTTTCCAAGATCTTGCTTAGCTCGTCTGCTATATACTTGTGATCTGTGTAATCCTGGACCACTATTATTCTAGCTCCGGGTTTTTGTTGCTTTATTTTCTCATAGAAGCTAACATTAGTTACGTATATATCTGCATCTTGGAGGGCGGCTGTACTATAATCAGATACCTCGATCCTAGCTTGTAGTCCAAGAGCTTCTACTGCCCTACGTACCGTTTCAGCTAGTATGAAGCTACTCCCTATTCCTAAACCACAAATACAGATTATCTTGAGAGGCTTTCCCAAATCTCTTATCCCCTCTACCTGTGCTTAAAGTGCTTGTACTCAGGCCATTTCTCCGCTAGCTTTAAGTTATACTCAAACCCGCCTTTTACGTTATGGATTATTCTTACAGGTGGCTCGATTCCCCGTTTAAGGAGGATCTCGCAGGTTTTTATCGATATCATGTGCAGGATAGTGCAGTTTATAATGTTCGACACAGGCGCTACTTTAGGATACATTCCCGGGATTTCTATAATGGCATCTCCTATCGGTATGTGATTGTCGATAACTATGTCTACTAGCTCGTAGAGCTTTTTACCGGAAGAGTGGCGAGATGGCATTGATTTAGACCAGGATACCGATGTAACGCCTATGGTGGTTAAACCCCTCTTTTTAGCTTCCATAGCCATTTCTATAGGCACAGCATTTATTCCGGAATTAGATATGATCACTATTGTCTCTCCCTCCTTTAGATCGTAATACTTAGCTACTGTTTCGGCATAGCCGTGTAGTCTCTCTACAAAGGTTGTTCTTAGCGCGCCGTTGACGACGGAAAGAGCCGGATCTAGTATACCGTTATAAGCGTATAACTCTCCCCCTCTATTAAATACGTCTATAACTGTTACCTGGGTATGACCTGTCGCAAAGAAGTGGATAGCTTTTCTCCTCTCTATCGTATCAGCAAAAACCTCTGCAGCCCTCTCTATGTTCCTCTTCTCCTCTCTAACTACAGTATCAAGAATAGACTTTATCCTCTCCAAGTACTCTACGATGTAGTCCATGTCGCTCACCCCGCTTCTCCCGGTTTTCGGTTTTGTTTACTCTCTAGGTTACTAATTACCTCGAAAAGTACTTTTCCTTCGCATTGTGCGGGAAACGGAATACCATGTAGGAAGCATAGAGTAGGCACAAGATCGATAGTATACACTGGTTTCTCAACAGAGGCTTTTTTTATGTTAGGACCATGCATTAACAGCACCGCGGCATTAGAAAATACCCCCATTTTTTCATTTGGAAGATAGTGGTCATGCGCTGCTATGGTCTTACTGCGTTGTACTCCCGAGAGTTTCTTGATCTCACTCAACGGTAATTCGAGGATCTTATGCCTATGTACATCTATATCCGTGTAAGGAGGTTTGAAGAAGTAATAGACATCTGCAACATACTTGCCGGAAAGCCCGAAGAACATGCCTTCTTTCTTAGTTACAACCGTTGCAATGATTCTCTCACCAGTTTCGGGATCACGGAGCGAGTATAAAGCGTCAACTATTTCCTCTACTACCTTTTCATACTCACTTTCATCTACTATTCCATGCGGGAACTTGCCCTTCAAATTCACCCATACGTCCATAACCCAGGGAAAAGCCTTTGTGTTTTCCCAGTCGATTTCGAGTTTACCATTAACCTCCTTGAATCGTAGAAGACCTCGCTCCATAAGCACCGTACCTGGCCACACTAGCTTCCATGTAGGGAGTGCACCGTGATCGGAAACCACCACTAGATTTACGTTTTCCCCGCTTAGGTCTAAGAGTTTGCCTACCAGGTCATCGGTTATTTTCAACGTTTCCTCATAGATCCTCCAAACACGTCTAGCCTCTTCCTCGCTGTAATCAGGGCTTTCTGGACATAGTTTTCTTAGGAGAAAGTGGTTTAGAGCATCGAATATGTGGAGCTGCATAAAGAATAGATCCCAATCGTACTTCTCGCTAAAGTACTTATAAGCTCTTGCAAACCAGTTAGCCTGTTCTCTTAGTAGCTCGAAATACGTGTTCCAGTCATTTCTCGTTAAGGTAACTATTGGTATAAGCTCGAGTCC
>Ga0180301_10001698_pt1 | contig 17265 bp, 18 predicted proteins | sample GuaBasSediGuay16_FD_121797 | JGI IMG/M metagenome (GOLD analysis project Ga0180301, IMG submission 121797) | Subseafloor sediment microbial communities from Guaymas Basin, Gulf of California, Mexico - Guay16, Core 4569-2, 12-15 cm | ecosystem: Environmental > Aquatic > Marine > Hydrothermal... | reverse complement strand
GTCAGGCGGTTCATCACTTTGACCTCATAAGGTTTCTAGTCGGCGAGGTCGAGGAGGTCTATGCCAAACTCCATACGTTAACGGACACGAAGTTCTCGTATTCGATACTCGTAACGTTTAGAAACGGCGCAACCGGGGTCATGAACCTAAACTCATGCCAGTCTTGGCTGAAGATAGATGAATACGTAGAGGTCACAGGCGACGAGTCGTTCATCTTCGTCGACGACATGGCGTCTCAGGTTAAATACTATCCGAGAGGGCTATGGATCGAAACAGAAGGGTTTAAAGCCGCGAATCAGGGCTACTTCTGGGAGATAAACCACCTACCGAGCGCAGAGTACCAGAGTAGATACCTCAGAGGATACTACGGCGAAATAGAGCACTTCATAGACTCAGTCTTAGAGGACAAACCTCCGAAGCCCAGTATAGAGGATGGGTTTAAAGCCCTCAAAATAGCCGAAGCCGTTTGGAATAGCATACATGAAGGTAGGGCGGTGAAACCATACTAATCCATCAACTATTCATACTCCTCGACAGCGCCATAGTTACTAGTAACCCTTGTTAAAACCAGTTCTTTGAAACCTTTCGGAACTCTGAGTATACCGTAGTTTTCTATACTCGCTATTTTACCGACGTTTTCCTCTGTAACCCCTGTCAAGGTTAGGCGGCCATAGTTTTCTATACGTGTGTCAGGTCTAAGCCTTGAGACGTCTACGACAAGCTCTCCATAGTTTTCCAAGTATTTTGGATACCTTCCTTCTAAAGCTTCTAAAGGGAGCTCCCCCTCATATGTTTCGACGACCCCGCATCCACGCTCAATCCTGCTTAGAACAGCCTTATGAAGCTCTTTAGGGCAAACGATCCTACCGACCTCCCTTATGGATAGAACTTTGTTCCTGAAGAGCTCGGGTGAAACATCTGAGTCTATCAGAACCTCATCGCAGTCTTTGATGGTGACTTTACCGTATCTACCGAGTCGTTCAGCGTCTAGAAGAAGCCTACTTAGCGACCTGAGTTCTTTAACCCCTTCCTCAGGTTTCTTAGAAGACACACTAAAAGCCTCAGGTCTTTCGAGAAAAAGCATGAGCCCATATGCTTTTTCACCTAGCTTAGAGAGCTTATACCTGCCATCAGGAAGTTTTTCTAGAAGAGGCTCGGTCTTCTTTAGGTGAAAACCGAAGGTCCCGGTTTCCGCTATCCCCGCCGCCTCCCTGAGCTGGGAGAAGGATAGAATACCCTTCTCACCTAAGCTTTTCACAACAGCCCTCCTGGCGCCGTGGCTTAAAGCCGAAAACATGAGGTCTAAATCCTCCTCCGATAAGATCAGACCCAGACACCTCCTAGTTTAACCTAACTAGACTCGACAAATTTATCCGTTCTGAAGACATTCTTCGACCGTCAAATCTTCGAGAAAAGTAGAGGATCCTAGATGACCATGTAGACGGTTTTCGACATAAAGCAATGTAGAAAAAATAAAGTGACATCATTATTTTAGATGTCGTCTCTCAGGTTTAGGAGCTTTGCTATGTTCGCTTCGGGGTCTATCCTAGGCTTTATCTTTCCACTGCCTGAAGTCATTATAGTCGTCACGCCGGGTCCATGTCCAGCCATCACGCAGTCGGTGTGAACCACAACCCCTATCGAGACTGCCCCGCTACGGTATATGCGACCATAAGTGTGTTCCGCGTTCATTATAGCTACCAGGTCTCCGAGTCGGAGATCCTCTAAGTGGTATTTCTTAACAGTCTCCTCGTCGAACAGCTGTATATCGTAGTCTCCGCTGTAGGTTTGCACGGCACCTAAGCCCGAACCCATTATCGAAGCCGGAACCAGATGCGTAACCGGCACTTCTAGAAAACCTTCGACTATCTTTAAATCCATAAGCTTTAGAAGCTTAGGGTCTATGTTCATAACCCTGACCTCGGGGAAGTTTAGGATCTTCAAGCCGACACCGTATGCTTTAACAAGAACCTTGTCCCCTATGACGAGCTTATCTAGAACCTCTGGAGAGAAATCAACTATGACGTGTTCTATCCCTCCGTGTTTCCCCGTGACCACTCCTTTACTACCCTTAGCGTCTCCCGAGACCACTATGGCTTCGTTACCTATACATGAGAGTATGTTTAAAGCCATGTTAGCGTTGGTATCAGAAACCTTTATGCTCACACCAGGCTCGACGTGGTCAGCCATCCATCCGACCGCGGGATCTCCCACCCGCACGTTATACCTTATGCCGCCTACACCCGGCAATACCATAGGCTCGCCCTTAGCCGATATCCTATATGGATAGCGCATGACAGGGCTTGAAACCTCTCCTAAAACGGAGACTTTAACGAGACGTTCTTCATTCGTCTTCAACATGTTAACCCACCCAAATCAATTACACGAAACCGGCTTTTAAGCTTGAAAAGGTTTATCAGTTAAAAACAGGTTTCCTCCTTAATTGAGGGATGAAACCGTGTCGAGAGTTTTCGAGAAACCCCCAGAGTGTAACATAGGTACAGCGGGACATGTAGACCATGGTAAGACTACACTCGTAGAGGCCCTTACAGGTGTGTGGACAAGCCGACATAGCGAAGAGCTTAGACGCGGCATAACGATCAAGCTGGGATACGCCGACGCGGGGTTTTACAAATGCCCGGTATGCCCTCCACCTAGATGCTACTCGACAGAGCCGACGTGCCCACATTGTGGGTCTAAGACTAAGCTTCTAAGGGTCGTGAGTTTCGTAGATGCCCCGGGGCATGAAATACTCATGGCGACCATGCTATCTGGTGCGGCTGTCATGGACGGGGCGATCCTAGTTATAGCGGCTAACGAGCCTTGCCCCCAGCCTCAGACTAGGGAGCATCTAGCAGCTCTGGAGATCATAGGTGTTAAAAACATAGTGATCGTGCAGAATAAGATCGAGCTGGTAACCCCTCAAGAGGCTATGGAAAACTATCGTCAAATAAAGAGGTTTATCGAAGGAACCGTGGCAGAGAATGCGCCGATAATACCCATATCGGCACAGCATAGGGTTAACATAGACTACCTTATAGAGGCTATAGAGAAGTATATACCCACGCCTAAGAGGGACCCATCAAAGCCCCCGCTGATGTACATCGTAAGGTCGTTCGACGTAAACAAGCCAGGTACTAGACCTGCGGACCTGCAAGGTGGGGTCGTAGGCGGCACGATAGTTCAAGGCGTGTTGAGGGTTGGAGATGAGGTCGAGATAAGACCCGGCATAATAACTACCGAGCATGGTAGGACGATGCATAGGTCTCTGATAACCAAGGTAGTATCCCTACGTCATGGGGGGAGAACGGTCGAAGAGGCACGGTGCGGAGGCTTAGTAGGTGTAGGAACCAGCTTAGACCCCAGCCTAACCAAGGCGGATAGACTTGCTGGAAACGTGCTAGGTAAACCTGGAACCCTGCCTGAAACTCTTCAAGAAATAACCGTCGACGTATCCCTGTTCGAGAGAGCCGTCGGAACCGTGGAGCAGGTTAAGGTAGAGAAGATCAAGCTTAGAGAGCCTCTTCTCCTTAACGCTTTGACCTCGATAACGCTCGGTGTCGTGACGGATGTCAGGGAAAGCCGTGTAACGGTAACTCTCAGAAGACCTGTATGTGTCCCCAAAGGTCATAGAATAGCGATAAGCCGCAGGATAGGTGGCAGATGGAGGCTCATAGGATACGGTGTCGTAGTTTGACCATCAAAGTGATAGTAGACACGAGTTTCCTTCTAGAATGCGTAAGAAGGAGAGTAGACTTTGTAGACGGTTTGGAGAGGATTTTAAACTCGAGAGTCGAGCTCGTGGTCCTAAAACCCGTTTACGAGGAGATCAAACGGATATCTAAGGGAAGTGACGAACGAAGCCGCTACGCCAGACTACTCCTCCAACTTCTGGCTAAAGCCAGAACCCATATTTTAAAGACCGATGTAAAAGTAGATGTAGACGACCTCCTACTAGATATAGCGGCTAAGATGAAACTGCCAGTAGCCACCAACGATTCAAGCCTCAGGAGAAAGTTGAGAAGACAGGGAATCCCGGTTTTTTACTTGAGAGGATTGTCGAAAATCGAAGTCGATGGCGGAGATTATCTAGGTCTAGTTAGGGAATAACTAGGTCGGCTATATCGACGGCTATATCAGCTACCTTGACAAGCTCAGAGGATAAAAACCTGATATCTCCGAGATCTTCTGAGGAAAGCCTCGAATCGAAGACCTTCCGTTTTGCTCTAGCAAGCTCCGCTCTTTTGAAATCCTTCGCCAAGAAGCCCTCCATAGCCTTCTCGTAGATTTCGGAGAGCATCGTTAAGAGGGACCGAAATCTTTCGAGATAAACCCTCGGAGAATTCATGTGTTTTAGGAGACTGTCCGCCATAGAAGCTATCGAGTCGGCTATCGATTCTATGAAGCATGCCACCAAACGGTAATCCATACAGTCTAAGGGAGAGACCTTAAGCTCGCTACTAAGCACAGGGTTCTGAATAGCGATCCTAAGGATCCGGACTAGAAGGAAGTATAGTTTATCGACCTCATCGTCTCTGGCGACTATGGATTTAAGAAGCACTTCGTCGCCTAGGGATGCTTCTTTCAAATCTCTAAGCATAGCAGCGGTCAGCAGATGCTCTCTTCTAAGGATCTTCTTAGGCGGAACCGAGGACGCCTCTATGAAACAATGTAGCTCTATCGAAGACGCGTTTTCCTCTACCACCTCCAAACCTATGAAACGTCTAACTAAGTTTTTAATCCGTTCTCTCTCGGCCAAACCGATTTTACCGGTCGGAGAACGTATGACTATCGAGTCGTATCCAAGCCAATACTTGCTAGTGATCATCTTCTCCATATCCGGAGACACAAGCACCACGGCGCTTTTAGGAATATACTTAACCTTACCGAAGGGATAGAGAACCAGAGCCCCGTCCTCCCTCTCCTCCATAAATATAGGCGAGCCCTTACCTAGACCATGACGTACAACCCAAGCCTTCGGGAGGGATACAAACAACGTGCCCGAGCTTAACTGCGCCTTTCTAACCTCCACGATCTTAGAAACTTCAGAGCTTCCTTAAAAACATTAAATTTTTTCAAAGTTACTTTAAAAAATAATAGTGGAGATAGATCAATATCGGATTTCGACGCGTCTACCCTTTTCAGCGGATTCGAGGATAGCGTCGCAGATTACGTCCACCTTCCAGCCGTCTTCGAAGGTGGCGGCGTAGGGTTCTACGGGTTTATCGTTGACGACGCAGTCCAAGAAGTGGTAGAGCTCGTTCTTGAAAGTATCCTCCCACCCGCCTATGTGTCCATGCGGCCAATAGTATTTATAGAACGGATGGTAGCTCTCGGTCACCAAGACTTCATGCCAGCCCATGATGTCTCTGACAGGCTCCTCCCGCCAGTACACCCGGAGCTCGTTCAGACGTTCAAGGTTAAACTCTATAGAGGCTTTCTCACCGTTTATCTCGAAAGAGTTGTAGTTTTTACGTCCCCCTGCAAACCTCGTCGCCTCAAGCGTCCCTATCGCTCCGTTCTCAAACTCTACCACGGCTGCGAAGGCGTCTTCAACCGTCACAAGCCCCTTTCTAGACGGGTCTTCAGGTAGCGGTCTTTCCTTTATGAACGTACGCGTAACCGCGGACACAGCCTTGATATCGCCGACCAGAAACCTGGCGAGGTCTATTATATGCGAGCCTAGGTCGCCTAACGGACCTGAGCCAGCTAGGTCTTTCCTTAAACGCCAGACTAGGGGGAAGTTAGGATCCATGATCCACTCTTGGAGGTACCGTGCCCTAAAGTGGTATATCCGGCCGACGAAGCCTTCCTCGATAAGCTTCTTAGCCAACCTGACCGCTGGTACGAACCGGTAGTTGTAGGCGCACATATGTTTAACACCGGCTTTCCTCACGGCATCCAGCATCATCTTAGCCTCTCTACTGTTTCTAGCCAAGGGCTTCTCGCATATCACATGCTTACCGGCTTCGGCCGCGGCTATACAAGGTTCTGCGTGAACGTTGTTAGGACCGCAGTTGTCGAATATCTCGACATCCGGGTCCTCGACGAGTCTACGCCAGTCCGTGTAGTACCTCTCGTAACCGTATCGTCTAGCAGCTTCAGACACACCCTCCAGTTTTCTACCGCAGATCGCCACTAAGCGGGGTATCGCTGGTGGAGGCCAGAAGTAGGTGGGTATGGACTTCCACGCATGAGTATGTGCTTTACCCATGAAGGCGTAGCCCAGAAGCCCGACGCCGACCCTTGGGATCTCCCGTATCCTACGCTCGACTTTAGCCATCGTAACGAAGCCTACCTCTTCGCTCATAAAAACCTCCGTTTTAGAAAAAGAGCGTGTTTAAATTTAAAAGTCTAAGCCAAGATAGGGTAAACCTAAAAACTCTAAACTCTGCTAAATATTAGCTAGATGGCTTATGAAGGTTGGGATATTTACGGTTCTGTATAACGACAAACCCTTCGAAGAGGTTCTCAAATTCATCTCAAAGCTGGGTTATGAAGCTGTCGAGATAGCAGCATGGAAGGGAAGCACCCATATAGACATAGATAAGATCCTTGCAGGAGGAGCGACGGGATATAAGAAAACGGTTGAGAAATACGGTTTAATCATCTCGGCTTTAAGCAATCATCTCGAGGGACAGCTTATACTGGGACCGTTGGATGAGAGCACTGATGAATGGTTTAAGGGGTCCCCTGAGGAGAAGGTTCGCTACGGTGTCGAGAGACTTAAGAAGACGATCGAAGCCGCCTCGGCTTTAGATGTCCCTGTCGTTAACGCTTTTACAGGGTGTCCAGACTGGGCTAAATGGTATATATTCCCACCCGCGAACGAGAAAATCTGGGAAAGTTACTGGGATCTCTTCAAGGAAAGGTGGCTTCCAATATTAGACTATGCCAAGGACCATGGGGTTAAGATAGCTTATGAAACTCATCCGCAGGAGATGAACTACAACCTCGAGACAGCTAAGAGGCTTATAGAGGTTTCCGAGGAACACCCATCGGCAGGGTTTAACTACGACCCAAGCCATCTCCTGTGGCAGGGCATGGACCCGGTGCAGTTCATATACGAGGTTAAGGATAGGATCTTCCACTGCCATGCGAAGGACTCCGAGAGAGTATACCATACGGTTTTAGCGTCCGGTGTATTGGCAACCGGACCTTGGAATAAGGCAGCTAGAGGGTTTAGATTTAGAACGGTCGGCTGGGGTGAGATGCCTTGGAAACGTATCATAACCGCTTTGCTCGAGATAGGTTATGACTATGTCCTATCGGTCGAACATGAAGACCCATGCATGAGCAGGGACTCAGGTGTAAGGCAAGCGGTGACGTACCTTAAACCCCTGTTAGAAGTTGAGCCCCCAGAGGTTAAACCTTGGTGGTGACCCCCTCCTAAAAATTTATTTACATAAAAACATATTTTAAAGACTGATTTATTTCTTAATTTGAAAATCTCAATCCGTCGTCCTAGGAGTAAGGATATCATGCCTCACGTGATACCTGATGGAAACGTCATTAGACGACTTAGAAAAGCGGTAGGGCTTACCCAGAAGGAATTGGCTAGAAGAGCTGGTCTAAGCCAATCTCTGATCTCTAGGATCGAGAGAGGTAATATAGACCCTAGGCTTTCGACCGTGAGAAAGATCATGAGAGTTATCGAAGGATTGACCGTGAAGGGTAAGGTGACGGCTGAGCAGATCATGCATAAACCCGTCATAACTGTGAAGGCAAACCAGCCGGTTAAGGTAGCTGTTGAGCTTATGGAGAAGTATGATATTTCACAGCTTCCAGTAGTCGATGAGGAAGGGAGGCCCATAGGGGCTCTTCAGGAGTCGACCCTGATAAACTACCTTATCAGAGAGAGAAACTTTCGAAGATTTTCAGAGAAATGCATCCGAAACATAATGGAAAACCCCTTCCCCCAGGTAGCATCTAACACGAATATTCAAGAGCTTCTATACATATTCTCTCGAGGCGTACCTGCAGTTCTTGTAGTGAAGGATGGAAAAATCTCTGGGATCATAACTAAGATCGACCTTATAACGACTATATTGAGAAAACAAATGTAGAAAATATGAAACTTAGAAAACCTATCGTGGTCGAGAAGAACCTGAAACATCGGAGATGCTCATACTATTAAGCTTGTATGCCCTCATGGCTCTAGAGCCAGACCTCAAGAGAAAGCCACTATTATGAAGCCGCTTGAGATAGGTTGAGACCGTACTTAGCCTTATAGGCTCTCCATAAAGTTCTTCATACTCTGCTTGGACATCTCTCGATGAGAACCACCCCACCGAAAGCCTCTCGACTATGAGTTTTTTGATCTTCTCAAGCTTAGTGGAGCCTTCGAAGCTTTTAACGTGCTTAGAATTACTGGATAAGCCGCCCATAAGCTCGACTAAGTCTAAAACTTGAAGCACTTTCTCCCTAGAAAGGTTCCCCTCTAAGGTAATGGTTAGCTTCACACCCGACTCATCTTCGGCCTCGAAACGTAGTTTAGACCTAGGCATCTACACATAGATTCACAGGTCAGAAGTTAAAAAGTTAGTGTGAGAACCTGAGAAAAGAAAAACAGAAAAACAGGTTTAAAATTTAAAATCTCTGAAATCTCCTGTTTTTCTTTCTCTACAAGTTCACAGATTTCTCGAAATCAAAAACCGAAAAAAGAGTCTGTTTCTTTAAGATCTCCAGTGGAAATCAAGGGGTCAGGCATTCACTATAAAAATACATTTTTTCTCGATGAATTATATAGAAAATTAACAGAAACTAGGTCTATTTCCTATGGAAGATTCACTTGAGAAAGTTTCTGAGAACTTGATCCATGAGCTTAAATGACCTAGAGAAGGTAGAGGGGGACCCCTTCATTTCAACTGGAGAAGGAAGATATATAGTTTCTCCATAATATGGTCATATTATTATGAAATATACTCTCCCACTTTTATTGAAAAAATAAAATATAAAAACCTTTTACTCTAATCTTTTTAACATATAGATTTAACAAGACTTCACAAGACTTCACATGATGCGAAACTTGTGATTCAGAGGAAGTGATGGGGTGGGGGTAGTACAAATATTGAACATCACCGATACAAACTCTTTTACTAGTAAGTTTTTATCGTAATTTCTCTCCAGTTGAAATATAGGTGAAGTCCCTGGAGAGAAATCCTCTTTCAGGCATATTCGATAGATATATTCAGGGCTCTTCCATCTTCAAGAATAGAGAATGCCTTAGACACGATTATGTCCCTGAGTACCTCCCTCATAGGGAGGATCAGATAACTAAACTTGGACTTATACTGGCTCCAACCCTGAGGGGTTATAGATGTTCTAACATATTCATCTATGGAAAACCTGGCACGGGTAAAACGGCCGTCACAAGATATGTCCTTAAACATCTATCTAGGAAAAGTGTCGAAGTGAATAATCCATTAAAAGTTTGCTTTATAAATTGTAGAACTGTGGGGACTGATTATAGAATTTTGACTTATTTATGCGATAGTGTTGGAGTTAAAGTTCCGTTCACAGGGCTGTCGAAAGGTGAAGTTTTTGAAAGGTTTAAAAACGGCTTGAAGTCTTTGGGGGCTATACTCATAATAGTTCTGGACGAGCTTGATGTGTTGGTCAGAAAGCACGGTGACGATCTTCTATACAGGCTAACAAGGGTTAACGAGGAGTCTGAGTGTGGGAAACTCGTGATAATAGGAATATCCAACGATCTTCAGTTTAAGGAGTATCTTGACCCTAGGGTTTTAAGTTCCCTCAGCGAGGAGGAACTTGTCTTCAGACCCTACACGGCGGAAGAACTTTACGATATTCTTTTAGATAGGGCTAAGCTGGCGTTTAACCCCGGTGCCTTCGACGAGGCGGCTTTAAGGCTGTGTGCGGCTTTAGCTGCTTCTGAGCATGGAGATGCGAGGAGGGCTTTAGACTTGTTGAGGGTTTCAGCCGAGATAGCGGAGAGAGAAGGCGCGACTAAGATAGATGAGAACTATGTGAGGATGGCGCAGATGAAGATAGAAGAAGACCGGGTTTTAGAGGTTCTAAGAACACTTCCGTTGCATTCTAAACTTGTCTTAGCTAGTATATTTGCCATAAAGCGGAGAGGGTTGAATAACCGTATGATGACCGGGGGGATCTATGAGGTCTACACAGAGTTATGTTCTGAGACGGGGTTAGAGCCTCTGACTCAGAGGAGGATAAGCGGGCTTATAGGAGAGCTAGATGCGTTGGGTATAATAAACGCGAAGGTCGTGAGTCTCGGAAGACACGGGCGGTCGAAGAAAATACGGTTAAACATCCCCATGAAGACCTTAAGAAGCTTTCTATCCGAAGACTTGAGGTTAAACTTCGTCTTGGAGTATTCGCCTAAGTGTCTGAGAGGTGGTCAAGCTTAAGGTTAAGAGTACTAGCTATAGAAGACGGCGTTTTCACGATAGATAGGCGTCTTTTAGACAAGGCGTTTCTAGTGGGTGTCTTGATGTATCACAATACTGTGGAGGAGGTTTTTATCGATATCGTGGAGGTCGATGGACTGGATGCCACAGAGAAGGTTTTAAGTTTCATAAACAGGTCCAAGCACCTTGACCTCGTGCTGCTACATGGTATCCCTTACGCCGGCTTTAATCTGATAGATGCCGATGGGGTCTATCGCTTAACGGGATACCCTATTATCTGTGTGCTTGACCGTAAACCTGACATGGTAAACGTGTTGAAAGCTTTAAAGTCTAGGTTTCCAGACTGGTCTGAAAGGTTTAACATGCTAAAAAAGCAGGGAGAACCGGTCGAGGTCGTGTTAGACGGTAGACTTGTACTGTCTATCCATGGCATACCCCTAGAAACTGCTTTAAAAATGCTTAATGCGATAACTTTCCTGGGTAAAACTCCAGAGCCTCTTAGGGTCGCCAGGCTAATAGCTAAAGGACTACCACCGCCTCCTTTGGTTAAGGGTAGCTTATAGGCGGCTCAGCCATCGCCTCTAGACTTGACCTCCTAAAATCGATGTATAATAGTTGAAGGGTTTTCAAGTTAACTATCGGAACCACACCTGGCAGGGGTTTTAACCCATTCTTCTTCTGATACTCCGTCTGCTCCTGCCATGCACCTGAGTTCGTTATCAAAACACCTCTATAGTACTTATGCTTAACGACGTGGACATGTCCTGAATGGAAGATCGCGGGAAGATCCTCTATAACCAAGTAGTCCTCCTCTTCAGGAGCTATAGCTGTTCTCTGACCATACATGGGTGCCAGATGTCTGGCTTTTAGGAGGAGCTCCATAGCCTTATCAGGCTCTTGAAAGCTTAAGCCATGTATATTGGCAAGTACGTCGTCTAGGCTTCTTCCATGGTACATCAGCGTTTTAACCCCATGTAGAGATACTAGACAAGGGTTACCTAGGACTCTGACGTTATCCAGGTTGTAAAGAGGTTCAGCATACTTCCTGAATATGGCTGGTTGAGGAAGCGCTTGCCTAGAGGCGTCGTGGTTTCCAGGTATAACGATGACTTCTATATGGTCTGGAACCATACTGAAGTATTTGGCGGCGTGCTCATATTGTTGTATCAAGTTATCTATGGCTAGTTCTCTTTCCTGACCGGGGTAGACACCGACGCCATCGACTACGTCTCCGCATACTAGCAAATACTTAACCTTATCCGCTAATCTCCTAAAGGGCTCGGCTCCTTCCTTACCGTTCAACCATTTAAGGAATCGTTCAAACTGTTTATCCATGAAAAACCTGCTACCGATGTGGATATCGGATACAAGTGCTGCGTAGACTTCCTCATCGCTTGTCTGGACCCTGTGCTCTGGCACATCTGGAAATATAAGGTCGTCTGCCAGAACTAAGTCGCTGGAAAGCTTAACGCCAGATACGCAGATCACTTGATCCTGTAGAATAGCCTCGGCTTTCTCCAAAACCCTTCTGTCAGCGTTCTCAGGCACCACGACGGTTATAGAGGCTTCAGGGTCTTCTATCTGAAATCTATACCCTCGCCGTTTAGTCTTCTCGGTAACCATACCTATGAACTTAACACGGCTTTTTTCACGGCTCTTTAAAACTTCGTCGATCGGAATACTTCCTCTAACATCCATCCTCCTACGTAGGATTCTCTTAAGCTTCTCGAACCGGCTTCTGAAGTATCTGTAAAAATCCTCCACGCTTGCTCCGCCTGAGAGTTTCTCTGTAGGGTCGAATAACACTTCGATCCTCGCCTCTATGTCTCTAGCCGACGTCTGTCTGACGGCTACAGATACTTGCGTTTCTTTCTTACTCGTTCCCTCTTCTGATTTGAGGATTAGTTTAAAATCGTCAAGCCTCACTATGAACCCTTTTCTCTCGACTACTCTCGCTAGAATCTTCTCTAATACGTCGTCTAAGACCGTAGGTTCTAGTTTCTCAAGCTCTTCTAAAGCCTCAGGCTCTATCTGTAGTCCACGCTCTAGCACAACTTTCATGATCCTATGCTTCTTCGCCGAGGTTTTAGAACGCATTAACACAGAATATAGTCTCGGAACATGATTTTACCGTTTGTGTAGGATTCGGCTCAATCACAACCGGCTTTAGACGGAGAGTTCTGAACGGTTATGTTTAGACCTGAGTCTACGGAAGGGATTTGTTTAAGTCTAGGTCTAACCAAGTCTAACTTAGGAGATGGCTTTCATATTAAAACGTGGGCAGGTTAAACGCTGCAAGATATGTGGTTTGGAATCGCCCCTAATCTCTAGTCACCTAGGGGTGTGTCTAAACTGTATACGTGAAAACCCAGGAGAAGCCTTAGAAATCGCTTTAAACGCCCATAAATCGTCCAGGGCCTATTACGGGCTTCCTCCTGAGCCTCCCAGGTCTTCGGTCGGGGTTAAATGTAACCTATGCGCTAACGAATGTAAGATAGGCGAGGGGGAGACTGGCTTCTGCGGTTTAAGATGGGTTAAAAACGGTCGTCTAGAGTCGTATGTAAGCTCCGAAACGTCGCTTCTTCACTATTATCTAGACCCTCATGTCACGAATTGTTGTAGCGCATGGTTCTGCCCTGCCGGAACAGGCGCTGGCTATCCTAAGTACGCTTACACTAGAGGGCCGGAATATGGGTACTATAACCTCGCACTATTCTTCTATGGATGTAACTTCGACTGTCTCTTCTGCCAAAACTACTCGCACAAAAGGGTCGAGGATGCGCCGGTGGTGACTGTTAGACGGCTCGTGGATGAGACTTTAGCTAACCAGAGGATATCCTGCTGGTGCTTCTTCGGAGGCTCGCCTGAACCTCAGCTCCCCTTCGCTGTAAGGGCTTCAGAGGAGGTCTTAAAGGAGCTTAAGCCTGGTAGAATACTGAGAATATGCTTCGAGTGGAACGGCTGCGGTAACAAAGCACTAGTCAAGAAGGCTGGTGAATTATCCCTCAGGTCGGGTGGGAACATAAAGTTTGACCTCAAAGCCTACAGCGACTCTTTGAACAAGGCTCTGAGCGGCGTCTCAAACAGGAGGGCTTACGAGAACTTTGAGATGCTTTTTCACGAATTCTACACGGAGCGACCGGGTCTACCTGTTCTAACCGCTACTACGCTTCTCGTACCAGGTTACGTAGATTCTCAGGAGGTCGAAGGCATAGCGGGTTTTCTCGCAGATTTAGACCCTGAGATCCCCTACAGCCTACTTATCTTCCATCCGGATTACATGATGCGAGATCTACCTATAACCCCTGTTAACCAGGTCGTCGAATGCTATAAAGCGGCTAAGAGACATCTTAAAAACGTCAACATAGGCAATCTTCATCTAATAGGTTTCTCGTCTATGGATAGGTTTAGGAAGGCCTATGGGCTTCTTTAACGTTTTCATTTTTCGAAGGATATGAGGTCGCTTCGCGTTATGGTTCCCTTGTAGAGGAACGACACCTGCCTCAACGTAAGCCGATAGTCGAAGTCGTTTAAGGCAACTGTGCAGTCGACCGGGAGTACGATTTTTAACCCTCTTAAAGCGGCGCTACCCGCAGTGTGAAGCACACATATGTTTGCGACGACACCGGTCACGATCATGTTCTCCACGTTCACCTCTCTAAGACGTTCTTCAAGCTCTGTCCTGTAGAAAGCGTCATAGGTCTCCTTCCTGATTATAAGCTCACCAGGCTGAGGTTTAAGCTCGTCGACTATCTCAGCTCCTTGGCTTCCCATAACACAATGTTGAGGCCATATCTTGAATTCGGGGGAGTTTTCCGGATGCCAGTCTTGGGTATACACGATCGTCACCCGGCTAGCTCTAGCCCTATCTAAAAGCGCCTTTATAGGAGGTATTATCTTCTCTGAGCCTGGGACATAGAGTTTCCCGTCGGGATATACGAAGTCCTTCTGCATGTCGACTATTATAAGAGCTGTTTTACACGGTTCCAAACTACAGCTCTTAGGTTTAATGCTTTCCAAACAACTACCCTCATCTAAGCTATGTGTTTTAACGTCTTTAACTTTTCTGATCCATGGTCAGGGATAACTTTATTATGAGTCGTCTGGTTAGTTAATGAACAGGTCGATTTGGTTTGAGACCAAGAGAACCACGTGGCAAGCCTGTAAGAGTAATGTTGATAGCAGGCATCGTGATGATAGCCTCTATATTCGTACCTTGGACGATTATAGTCGGCAAGTCTAACTACTATATGAAAGGTGCTGGCTTTGTGGAGGAGACGTTCACGGTTTTAGAGTTTCCTCTGGTCGCTTACATATACTATACGATGAACGGAGAGACAACTCAAGGCTGGATCGAGATCTTTCCTGTAAGGTCGATCGCTGCTGTCATGGTGTTCGCAAGCGGTCTTCTGATCATGAGAGTCGCTAGACGTGAAAAAACCGACGCCCGCATGCTAACCATAGCGGTAATATTGGGCTTAGCGGCCCCCACCCTGTTCGCAAGCGTGGATAACGTTACGGTAAGCCTACTTCAGGCTTCAGACTTCTCGCAGTCGTATTCGATAATACCACTCGGCGTTGTCCTTCCCATAGCCGCCGGAAGCATAGCGTTGTACAATATACTTAAACGGCTCCCGCCCATCGAGGCAGCTCCACCTACACGTGTTCCAGGAGTCTACGTGGCTTATAGATGCCCAGTATGCGGTTATCCCATAACCAGAAAGTACCTCTACTGTCCAAATTGCGGTAGTAGAATACCTCGTGAGATAACAGGTTAGGTAAACGCTCGCCATTTGTCTAAAGAAAAATTATTCTCGGGTGTTAGATTATCGAGGTTTGTCTCTTCCTTTCCTCTTCTTCCTTTTTACGTTTAAGCTCCTTCTGCTCCCTCTCGAGCCACATCATTGTTACATCTCTGTCGTATCTGAGAAGCTCGAAACCTATATTCATAAGGTTGAGAACTATATCTCGCACGAGTTCAGGCTCCATCTTCTCCATTATACCATAATTAGTAAACCACTCATCGAAGCCCTTAAGGCTCTGCTGGTAGGTTGCTATAAGCTGTCTACCGAACCGTATCATCTCAGCTTTACTCATGGTCTTAAGCTTCTCCTCCAGGTTCTTCCTCTCTTTTAATAAATAGTCTACATACCTGTAAAAAGTCATCAAGCCCCACACTCAACTGATCTGGAGTTCAGGGTTCTACTTAAAGTTTGGGTTCATCTCTCAGAGCTTAACAGAATGCTGTTCGATAAAGTTTAAGAGGTCGGTGAGACCGCTATATCGTGATAGCTCTTGGGCAGGAGGAGAAGGCGGAAGATCATACGGGTTTTACGGAGGAGGATCCCGAAGATATTTATATGCCCAGTATGCGGTAAGAGGGCCGTAACCGTCAATATATCAAAGGAGACCGGGATAGCTCATATAACATGCGGGTCATGTGGGGTCTCAGGCGATGTTCAGGTATCCGAAGGTATGACTGCCGTAGATGCGTACTGTACATGGTACGACGAAGTAATCTCCAAGGGTGTTGAAATATCCCTGGAACCAACGAGTAGTAGTTAATACGAACGTCTCCTAAGGGATGATCGGCTATGGTTCAAGCTGGGAGAGTCGAGAAATATCTTGTGGAAAAAATACGGGATGAAGGTGCGATTCACATCCCTCTCATAGATCCTGAGAAGACCTCTCCTGAGAACGCCGCCGATATAGGTTTGATAGCTGAGGAGGCTGGGTCGGCTGCCATTATGGTCGGAGGCTCTACCGTAGCGGCTATACCTAGGTTGAATAGCGTGATCAAGCGTATAAAGGAAAGGGTCTCGATCCCCATTATACTGTTTCCGAACAACCTCGCAGGTATAAGTCCATACGCAGATGCCATATGGTTTATGTCTCTTCTGAACTCGTTAAACCCTTACTATATTATAGGTGCCCAAGTCTTAGGAGCGTCGGCTGTTAAAGAGTATGATTTAGAGCCCATACCTATGGCTTATATAATAGTCGGAGACGGCGGCGCCGCCGGTTTCATAGGGCAAGCCCAGCCCATACCTTACGATAAACCAGAGGTCGCGGCTTTATATGCATTGGCGGCGCAATATCTGGGTATGCGGTTTGTCTATCTGGAAGCCGGTTCAGGAGCTGTGAAGCCTGTGCCTGTTAAAACGGTGTCTCTCGTTCGAAATATGATCGATATACCTCTCATAGTCGGAGGTGGGTTAAGAAACGTTAAAGATGTTGAAGATAGAGTATGTGCAGGAGCCGATATCGTCGTAACCGGAACAGTTATCGAAGAGGCGTTAGACGTAAAGGAGTCTATTTCCATGTTTGTGAACGCTGTGAGAAGAGGCTTCCAGAAAAGACGTGGTGGATAAGTTGCTCGGTCGACGTGTCTCTCCCGGTATGATAGCTTCGAAGAAATATGAAAGATACTTTAGAAAGTTAGAGACCGAGCTTGAAAGGATCTACCGGGTTGCCTCAGAGGCTAGGTCTAGGGGCTTAGACCCATACGCGAGGCCTGAACCTAAGCTTTCGAAAGACCTCGCCGAAAGGGTGGAGTTCTTAGTCGGTCCTAAGGGTGTAGCCGACCACATAAGAGAATTCAGCCTGAAAATGTCTAGGGAAGAAGTGGCTTTGAAAATCGCAGAGGAGGTGGTCTATGGGGTTTTCGGCAGGCTCACCGGGGAGAAGGCTGCTGAACAGGCGTTGAGGACGGCCTTAGCTATCGTAACAGAGGGTGTGACGGTCGCCCCTGTTCAGGGTATTACACGTGTCGCTATAAAGACGAACGACGACGGTTCCAGGTACCTAGCCGTCTACTTTGCCGGTCCGATAAGACCGGCCGGTGGAACCGAGCAGGCGTTCATAGTCGTCGTGG
>Ga0180301_10001696_pt1 | contig 17272 bp, 27 predicted proteins | sample GuaBasSediGuay16_FD_121797 | JGI IMG/M metagenome (GOLD analysis project Ga0180301, IMG submission 121797) | Subseafloor sediment microbial communities from Guaymas Basin, Gulf of California, Mexico - Guay16, Core 4569-2, 12-15 cm | ecosystem: Environmental > Aquatic > Marine > Hydrothermal... | reverse complement strand
TGTCATCTGGTGGGAGATGGACCAATGGCTCCCTAAAGAAGTGATTAAAGAATTCAGCGAGAATAAGAAAATTCTAAGATTTAAGAATGGCAGTGAAATCTTATTCAGATCGGCAGACAACCCAAGGCATATTGAACGTCTTAGAGGCTTATCAATTGCATGGTTCTGGATAGATGAATGCACTTTACTGCCCAAGCTTGTATGGGACATTCTGATAGGCAGATTAAGGCAGCCCGGATACAATTACAAGGCATGGATAACTGGCACACCTAGGGGATTCAACTGGGTGTACGAAATCTTTGTTGAGGATCCGATCCCAGACAGCTTCATACTGTACAACATTCCAACTAAGTCAAATGTTTTCCTGTCTAAAGAATATATTCAAAGCCTCGAGCAGCAGTACAAGGGCCAGTTTGCTTTGCAGGAGCTTGAAGGCAAGTTTGTGAAGTTTGAAGGCTTGGTTTATCCTGGATTCGATGTCGGAAAGCATATCGTTGATTCGATTCCATCCAAATTTGACAGGGTCCTGTACGGTGTGGACTGGGGCTTCCGCAATCCAGCTTGCATCCTTGCTTTAGGTGTCAGAGGTGATGAAGTCTACGTTTTACAAGAATACTACTCACCAAAGACGACAGATGATGAGCTAATCGAGATAGCAAAACAAATGCAGCAGAAGTGGGGCGTGGGAACGTTCTACTGTGATCCCTCAGAGCCTGCAAGTATTGAAAAATTCAAACGAGCCGGTTTGAATGCGGTCAAGGCGAACAATGAGATCGTTCCTGGAATCAAAGCCGTAACTGCGTTAATCGAATCTGATAGATTGTTTGTCCATCGGAGCTGCCAGAATCTAATCAACGAGTTCCAGATGTATCGCTACGATGACAATGATAAAGAAACTCCACTTAAGATTAACGATCATGCTTGTTTTGTAGCTGGCACATTAATAACAACAAATCGAGGACAAGTACCTATTGAGCAAATAAAAGCGGATGACTATGTTTTAACAAGACATGGCTTTAAAAAAGTGATTAAATCTGGACTAACACAGCAAAATGCACGAGTAATGGAGCTAAAATTATCAGATGGGCGTACTTTGATAGGGACACCCAGCCATCCAATTTATGTTATTGGTAACGGTTTTATTAGAATGGATGCACTGCGATACGCTTATAAAATCACTGATGTAAGAGATAATAAGGTGGTAAAATCACAGAAGAAGTTGATGAAGTTGTTTATAAAGGGATCGTGTTCAGGAGATATCCTAAATCCAGAAGATGGAGTGATAGATGGTATTACAGACCACATGCAGGACATATCTACAATGGAGTTGAAGCATTACATAGAGAAATTTGGAAAGATAATTTTGGAGAGATCCCTGAAGGATATGTTGAAAAAAGAATATGCCCAATATGTGGCAAGGAATTTAGAGTTAATAAATACTCAAAAACCAAAACATGTTCACGTAGTTGCGGTAGAAAGTTATCCAAAAAAACTAGACGTTTATAACCTTGAAGTAGAAAATGCTCATGAATATTATGCAAATGGTATATTAGTGCATAATTGCGATGCTTTGAGGTATGCGGTTATGGGGTTGCAAGAAAGAAAGCGATTAAGGCGAGTTTATGGGGTTGTTGGATAATTTTTCTAGGTGTTCTGAGATTATATCAGCCAGGTAATCCTTCAAAGTTGGTTTGTCAATCTGTTCATCGATAACGTGTAACAACTCATTTACTTCTTCAACCAATTCATCCAAGTTTGGATCTACAAGATCTGAAATGTCTTCTTTAGTCGTCCAAAGCAATAACAAACCCAAGATATTTTTTATATCTCCTATAATGTCTTCTGAAACCATACTAAAAACAAACTTTCCATCTTTTAAAGTCTATTCCACCATACCCCTTCATGCTAAAGCGAGTTCTCAGTAAAGACACTCCACAACGCAAACCTATCACACTAAAGTACGCCTCTGACAAAGCAGTTTTAGTCGACAAGCCAATCGAAAGCTCTCCAGGTTTTGACCCGAGAGTAAACTACAACGAATACGAATACCTCTACAACATCAGCGAGGACGCACAGGCCCACCTGGAAACAATCACTTACCTCGTCATTGGAGCTGGCTTTGAATTCATTGGTGACGAGAAGGGCGTTGAGAAGTGCGAGGAGTTTGCCAAGCTTGTTGGACTTCACGATATCCTCGAGAATGATGTTCTTACCCATCTGATCTTCGGCAATGCATACAACTTCATTGTCGAGGACGATAACGACTTTGGATTCACACTACAAGTAGTCCATCCGAAGAGAGTCAAGATTGTTACTGACAAGTACGGCAAGATTGAATACTACTGGTACGATTATAACGCCACATTTGTTGGAGAACCTAAGGAAGATGAGAAATTTGAGCCCGAAAATGTGTTACACTTCGGCTTTAGACAGTTTGCAGACAACATCTACGGCTTGAGCCTGCTCCACAATGTATACAACAAACTAAACCTAAAGAACAAAATTGAAGCAACAGCAGCTGCAATGGCCCACAGAGATGCCCACCGCTTACTCTGGGCTAAAGTTGAGATAAGTCCTGAAGAGGAGGCAATCAATCCGAAGACTAACAAATCATACGCCCAAGAGAAGATCGATGCTGTCAACACCTTGCTTGCCAACAGAGTTAAAGATAACCAGGATGGCACCTTCACGGTCAGCAACAACCTCGTTTTTGATCAGTCTGTTGAATTGAAAGATCTGTCAGCCTCACACGACTTTGCTGGCATCGCCAAAATCTTAGAACACCTGCAAAAGCAGGTAGATAGAGCTCTCAAAGTTCCCAAGGTGTTTCTGGGAGAAGCCGAAGGCAGTAACAGAGCTACCTCTTACAACCAACGTCGTGTGTTCATGCTCTTCATCGAGTCCATCCAACGAAAGTTCGAGAACGAGATCAACCGCAAGCTGATCCCACAGATCACGGATACAGAAGTGAAGATCAAATTCAATGCTCCAATGAGGGAAGACTACAGCGACTGGGTGGATCAAGCTGTAAAGCTGTATCAGGCAATGATTGTAACGCAGAGCGAGGCAAGAGAGTGGGTAGGTCTACCTCCAGATTACCCTGAAGAAGAGGAGTAGAATGGATCCAACAAGAACTAAGATCCTCAGAGAAGAATTCGTTAAGGCGTTAAAGAAATTACCAGAGTCAGCTAGACAAGAAATTATAGAAGCACTCTCATCCGGAACTGAAATAAACGAGGCAACGATTGAGGAGATGAAGCAAATCCTATCAAAACATCTTGCAGGAGATAAGGTCGAACAAATACTCAGCCACTTCACAATTCTTTTTTGGAATCGTGGTGCTGAGTTCGCTAACAGACAGCTGAAGCGATATGGTATAACAATAGAAATTCCCCCACACCTTAGCATCCTCGAAAATGAGACACTAACACATCTTAAAAACATGCAGCTCGATTTAATTAAGGGTCTGAGCGAGGAAACTAAGAAAGCTTTAGCTTTCCAGCTGAGAGAAGGATTAATCAAGGGTGAATCAATCCCAAAGCTAACTGAAAGAGTTAAGAATGTCATTAATGATACTAAATGGAAAGCAGAACGCATAGCAAGAACCGAATCGATGAGAGTTTTCAATACAGCAGCCGAAGATCGTTATAAAAAAGCAGGAGTCAGAAAGTATCGTATCTTGGAAGCTATAGACGAAAGAACTTGCAGAACTTGTATTATATACCACAATAAAATTTATAGATTTGATGACCCATCAGCTCCCCGTCCACCATTCCACCCAAATTGCCGAGGAACGATTGTTCCAGTCATAGTTGAGGATCCTGAAGTGAGAAGATCTATTAATCAAGAATCAAGGGAAATAGCGTTTGATAAAGCCACAGAAATAATTGGTAAAATTGACCCTAGAAAGTTCGTTTCTGATGAGGAGAATATAACGAGGCTTGCCACGATGCTTAAACAGGATGTTCGATTTAGGGAGCTACTGGGAAGTAAAGCAAGTGATACTGCTAAAAAATTAGCAATAGAGACAATAGAGACTTTTAAACGGGAATTTACGCATCATGCTATAATCCAAGCCCTTGAACGAGGAAAGAAGGAAGGGTACAATCTGATAGATGTTCTGAAAGTGAAGAAGAGGGGAAGGATCATAAGGGATTTGAAGAGGGAGATTCATAAGGCTGGAAAATCAAGAGGGATATACTTATATGTCATAGAATCAAAAAAAGATGGAAGAGCAATAACCCACTGGAAAATTACTGAAAATAAATATCGAAAGTTGGTGAAAGAGGGATGAAGTTCAAAGTTAAGGATATATTTATTAAGGCAGCAGGATTAAAAGAAGGTGTTTATTTTGCTAGGGAAGTTGAGAATATCAAGCTCGAAATTATTGGCGAAGTTAAGAAGGAGGGGTTGATACCTATCATGATCAAGAAGGAAGATGGAAATTATCTTATTGATATTCCTGATTCAGTTGTTGAGAGGCTGAAACACCGTGACGGTTCAGAGATTGATTTGATTTCAGATAGAAGTATCTACGTTTTGTAACTATTCTAAATCTGATTTTTAAAGTCTATTTTGTTAGAGTTTAGCATGCCAAAACAACTAGTAGTCAAAGCACTTGAAATCAGAGACGACGAGAAGAACGTTTATGTCGAGGGTTACGCATCGGCTGCAGTTGAGGATCTCGAAGGCGAGATAATCAGCGAGGAAGCGTTGCAGAAAGTTGCCAAAGAGTTGACAAAAGAGCCGTACAACAAGGTTTTCCTTGATCATGCTCCGATGAAGTTCAATGCAAACTTTGAGGAGAAACTACCTATTGGCAAAATAGTTGAAGCGGCAACGAGGGAAGTCGAAGGAAAGCTGAAACTCTGGATGAAGCTTATCATGAACAAGGCCCATCCGTACTTTGAGGTCGTTTACAAGTCGATCAAAGAGGGATTTCTCAATGCATTTTCGATTGGCTTTCAAGTTTTACAACGCAAGGGTAGGGTTATTACAGATCTGAAGATTTTGGAAGTCTCTTTGGTCGGAATTCCCGCTAATCCAGAAGCAATTGTTGAGGAGGTGTACGAAAAGATGTTAGATGGGTTAGAAGTTAAGGGAGTGGTCCCTTCACATCCATGGAACTATAGCAAAGACGAACAAAGTGGATGGACAAAACCGAATCTTAGCGATTTTACAGACAAAAGTTGGGATGAGCTAACAGATGCAGAGAAGAGGAGCATAGCAGGGCATTTCGCTTGGGCTGCCAAAATGCCACCTGAAAATTACACAGATTTGAAATTGCCACACCATGATCCAAAGACTCACAAAGTAGTATGGAGAGGTGTAGTCGCTGCTATGGCAGCTTTGCTTGGAGCTAGAGGAGGAGTTGATATTCCAGCAGAGGACAAGCAGAAGGTGTACAATCATCTCGCAAGGCACTACAGGGATGACTTCGGAAGAGAACCACCAAAACTCAAAGAGCTTGAAGAATTCTTTGCGGAACTGAAGGAGATAGAGGATGTAGATGGGAAAAATGACCAATCTCATTTAAAAAGTCTAATTTCGCAGCAGCAAAACATGGAGGAGTTTGAAAAGAAAATCAAGGAGCTTGAAGCGACCAACAGCGAACTTTCAGAGAAAATCAGTGAACTTGAAGCAAAAGTTGCAGAACTCGAAGCAGAGAACACAAAGCTCAAGGAGGACAACGAAAGACTCAGCAATCAAGTAAAGCAGTATGTCGAAAGAGAGAAAGCAGAGCTTATCGAGAAGATTAAAGCATTGACTGATGAAGCTAATGAGGAGCTCAAAAAGAAAGACGTTGCAGAGCTCAAGGAATTCTACTTGACGCTTTTGGAGACTAAGGTTATCAAAACCAAATCATTGCCTCCGAAAGTTAAGGTTGTGGGTGAGGAAGGAGGAGAAGGAGAAGTAGATTTTAAGGGGGTGTTCTAAATGCCGATAACGACAACTACTTTGGATTCTGCCGTAATGAACAGACAGCAAGCCAACAGATTCATTCAAATGGTCCAAGAGCAGGCTGTTTTGCTCAAGAAGTGCAGAGTTTTACCAGTCAATCATCCTAAGGGACAGATTGACAAGATCGGTGTTGCATCAAGGATTCTCAGATCTCCAGCTGAGGGTGAAACAGTCGCCACTGAGGCTTCAGTCACAATTGGAAGTGTAAACTATGACACAGTCAAGGTTATGCTCAAATACGGCATAACCAATGAAGCAATTGAGGACAACATTGAGAGGGAGAACCTTGCAAACACGGTTGCAAAGATAATGGCTCAACAATTCAGTGTTGATTTAGAAGATTTAGCAATAAACGGGGATACCGGATCTGCAGACGATTTCGTGAAGATCGACGATGGTTGGGTGAAGCAAGGGGCAACAGATACACATACATACGATCATGCTGGTGCAGACATAAACAAGGAGCTGTTCAGTGAAGTGATAAAAGCTCTGCCGAACAAGTACAGGAGACCAGAGCTTGTCTGGATCATGAGCCCAAATCAGCTCGAGGCTTTCAAGGATTATCTGACAAGCAGGTCTACTGCTGCAGGAGATGCTTTGCTGATCAGCGACAAGGAAGTCAAGCCAAGAGGCTTCCCAGTTATAACTCCACCTAAGTGGCCTGACGACCAAGTCTGGCTTACAATACCACAGAACCTCATTGTGGTCATCCAGAGAAACATAACCGTCAGGAAGACAACTTCAAGCGATGAAGTGATCGACAAAGACCTCTACGCTAAGTACGCATTGACAGCAAGGGTTGACTTCATAATTGAAGAGAAGGATGCCATTGCAAGGGCTATCAACGTTGCAGCACCTTAACCAATTTTTTGGTGGTTTGAATGGCTACGATTAAGCAAAACTTTGGTGAGGGTGGAGCAAACTTAACACCAGCAGGACAGGGAGAACCTACACTGGCTCAAGCTTTGAGAGATATTGCTGATGATTTAGCGATGCTTAAGGCTGCTTTGGATCAGTTAATATCTGACTACAACAATGGAACAAGCCCAACGACTGCATCAACATCGAGTTTGAAAACTCAGAAGGGGTGATTTAGTTGAAGCTCAAGCTTGTTAACGCTCCGACATACGTTTCAAGAGAATTCAGATTGAAGAAGGGCGAAGTCGTTGAGGTCAAAGACGAGAAAGTTGCTGAAAGAATGCTTAGAACTGGTGTATTTGAGGTTGTAGAAGAGAAGAAGGCAAGGAAGGGTGAGAAAAAAGAGTGAGAATAAATGCCCTTCCCAACGGTCAGCGATGTCAGGGAAAAGCTTGGCACAGCATATTCAGACAATCCGAGCAATCCAGTAATTCAATCTTTTTTAGATAGACGTATTGCTCAGATTAAGGAGCTTACAGGAAACGATTTTTCTGATTCTGTTCCAGAAACGATTTTTCTGTGGGTTCTGAATTATACCTGCATCGATGTTCTTGTAAATGATCTGACAGGAAACGACTCAGCAGATGCACTCGATTATGCAATTGGTGAGCTGAGAGAAAGCAAGGACGAGAACGTCAAGTTGAAGCTGAATATTATACAGGTCCTCAAAGAATCTGCAGATTTGGCTTTAAAGCAATTCTTCATGCAACAGAAGAACTACTATAACTACGAGTCTGAGGTAGAAGAGGAATACGAACGCTCGTTAATCTTTAGGCGTTCCTCACCATGAACGAAGAGCAAATTAACAAACTATTTGAGATGCTTGGAGAAATTAAGGGAACACAAGAACAGATTTTAAAGAAGCAGGACAGAGTATGTTCTATTTTAGACGATCATGAGGTACGATTGAGAGAAGCTGAAAACACGATATCAAAACATTCAACTTATTTCAAAATCATGGGAGGTTCAGCAGGATTTATAGCAATGTTAGGGGCTGCATGGTCATACATTAAATCATTATTTCACAGTTGAACTTTGAAATTACCGAAAAACAAATATGGTTTGAATTAAATAAACATTAATGCCCGATTACAGGGTTATAAAAATCTTAAAGATTGCTAAACAATTTTTTGAAGATAATTTCTCAAAAGACATATCAGTTGTCCAGATTGGCAGTTTTCTTGTAATTGGACCAAAAGACAGGAAAGAATTTGAAAGACTTTTGAGAAATTTGAAGTTCGAAAAGCCAAACATAGAGCTGGAGAGGGAGTTTGAGAGGAAAGTAAGAGAAATAGAAAGAGAGAAAGAGAAAGAAATCGAGATTGAGATATAATGCCTACTCAAGAAGAAGTCTTGCAGGCTATTAACGAAATGGGCTGTGCAACCTACAAACAGCTCAAGGAGTACTTTGGCCTTGACTATCAAGGCAATTCTAACCTACCACAGCGAATCAAAGCACTGCAAAAGCGTAAACTGATTGCTGCGGCAAAGTTTGGCGGGAAGACGATCTTCGTACCAAAACAGATCGAATGTTCAAAAGAAGAAGCAATACAAATTCTACACGAATTGGGTTTTAAAAAGAGAAGGCCAGGAAGACCAAGCGGTTCGATCATATACCGTGATGAAAGTATATTTAAACTGCTTAACTTCTTGCGGGATAAGAAAATCGTATCTTGGAAGCAGATTAGAGAAGCAATGGGATGGAACAGCAAGACAACAAACAAGTACCTCAACAAGCTCGTTAAGGATCAAGTGATATTCGAGATCAGGCTTGGATCATTGAGGTTGTTCACAACTTACTTGCTATAATTTTCAGTCCCCTCGCAGGTACTGAAAATTAGACTCACTTTCGTTTTTAAAGTCTATTCTAACAGACCAACTCATGCAGGATGAGAAATCGGACAAACCACTCTGGATGCCAAGAGGTTCAATAAGGGGACTAATAGCATTGATTTTCACAGTATCGGTTGCTTACTTGGGTGTCAATGGAAGCATAGAGGCAGACAGGATGGTTGAAATCATAATGGTGATCTTAGCTTTCTACTTCGGCTCGAAGGCGGGTGAGAAGAAATGATGCTCAATGTTTTCGATGATCGTAAGGGTACGATTGCACATACCATCTCAGGGGCTATTAGTTACTTTATTCCAGTGATCTTCATTATCTTCATCTTCTACGAGATAATAGAGCACATCTACTTGGCTGGGAAGGAGAAGGAGGCAAACTTCCTGGGTGATATCGTAGAATATCTGTTTGGTCTCGGATTGATTACGTTGTTCATGAGAATATGTGGATGGTAGCATGAGCTTCGACAAAATCCTTGAAAAGAAGGGTATAGATGTGACGCTAATCAAGGTTACAGATCAGAACAATTATGGTTATTTAGATACGCAGGAGCAGGCAGAAGCTATCAAAGCTGTTGTGTTACCGCTAAAAGCTGAGGAAATTAAGTTTTGGACAGATGTTGGAATAACCAAAGCTTCCATGAAAGCTTTTGTCAATGTAGAGCTTGAGACGGGCTGGCAGATGGAAATAGACGGTAAGAGGTACAAGATCAGAGCTTACGAGAATTATCAAACGTATAAAAAAGCAATCTTGGAGGCTATAAATGATTAAAGACGTCAACAAGATTCCTAATTTGTTGAATTCTTTAGAGAAAGAGAAAGAAGAGATTTTGAAGAAAGCTGGAGCTTTTTTAGAAGGTGCTATTAAAGAAACGATCACCAAGGGCAGACCAGAGTGGCCCCCGCTCAAACCAGAGACAATCAAGCGTAAGGGTTCGTCAAAACCACTCATCGATACCGGCAAGCTAGGAGAGTCAATAACTCATAAAGTTGAAGGAGATGTCGTTAAAGTTGGTGTTTTTGGGGAAGAACAGGCATTGATAGCCGCAGTCCATGAATTTGGCAGTCCGAAGAAAAACATTCCACAAAGAAGCTTTATGAGGGTTACGGCTGACGAGAAAGAAAAAGACGTCCAAAGATTGGTTGATGAGGAGGTTGAAAAAGTCATAAAGAGAAATACGCTGAGGTGGTAGAATGCTCGAGCATCTGATTCATCAGGAGCTTTACAATCAGCTTTCAGGTTTGCAGCTTGAATATGATGGACAACCAGTAAATCTACAAATTTGGAGGGCTAAGCAGATTGTGAAAGATATAGGCTATCCTTGCTTGTTTATCGATTATCTCGATCCTGTGATCGATAAAACTAACACACCGCTTAACGAAATTCTGAGGATCCAACTCGTTGATGCTAAGGATGGGCAGAAAGATATTGACTACACCAAGGGTGTTGTAGTCAAACAATCAATCGATCTGAATATCTATGATAACAACATAAAGCGAATAGCGAAGCTTCAAAACGATATCTGGTTGTGGGCTAAGAAAGATTTAACGCTAAGCAATGTAACAGTTTTTGATGTTCTACCGCCACGAGTGCTTGATTTTACAGAGGAAGACTTTGTCTATCGCAGAATGATTGAGATAGTATGCAAGTTCGAAATGACTTGGGAGGAAATTGTTAAAACGATCGAGGAAGTTGAAACTTCGGTGGAAGTTCAATCTTAGTTTTTAAAGTCTATTTTCTTAAGAAACTTCATGTTTGATTTCCTCGGCAAAGCAGAGGACAAGCTGGATGTTGCCAAAACCTCGGCAGACCTACTTGATGTAGCTACACACTTCCAAGTCGTTCCTGGGAAGAAGAGATTCTACGTCTGGTGCAAGGCCGATAATGTAGAGAAGGTCAAGGAAATCTTTGGTGATGAATTCATCGAGGTCAAAGAGCTGAGAGGCTCGATGAGGCTTGTTGTTGGAACTTACTGAGCTTCAGAAGGTGATGGAGATGGTGGTAGATTGCCCATATGTTGGAATATGTGAGAGCTTTCCTCACAGATGCAAAGAGTGTGCAAATAACAGATATGACGACTATTTCATTCCAAAGCCAATAAAAATAATTCAAAGACTCACACGCAGAGATTACTTTGAATCCGATGAAGGAACTCTAGCGACTGGCCCAATTTGTGAGATTTGCGGACGACCAATGCAGTTTTGCAGAGGAGTACACACATTTTGTTGATAGAAGAGGGTGCTAACTTGTGCTCCGTTGAGATGTTTAGGGGTCGTAGGTCAGCGGAAGACCACCGCCCTTGCGAGGCGGAAGCCGAGGGTTCAAATCCCTCCGACTCCATTCAAAAGTCCGGTGGTGTAGTGGTATAGTGGCAAGCACACGGGGCTTTGGTGGTTTGGCAGGGCCTTGACGAAAATGATGGTGTAGGGGAGGTATACTATAACAACAAACAGGAAGGAGGGAGGCCAAACCGAGGAAACTCCGAGACGGCGGTTCGAATCCGCCTCGGACTATCTTTTCATCGTGCCGCTGTAGCATAGCTGGTTAATGCGGGTGGTTTGTAACCACCAGATCGGGAGTTCGAATCTCCCCAGCGGCTCTCGTTCTACTTTTTAAAGTCTAATTTTCAGCAATTGAGCATGAACAAAGAAATTAGAGGAGGTGTTAGCTAATGCCACTACCATCGCAGAGCGTGGTTATAACTGTAAGCGATGCAACAAGAGCACTTCCATCTCCAACGTACAACGAAATTATAGTGGTAGGAGAAGATCCAAACAAGCTAAACTTGTTCAATCAGGTGAAAACTTACTATAGCCAATCAGAAGTTGAGGCTGATTTCGGAGCAGATTCACCAATTTCAAAAGCAACAGCTAAAATCTTTGCTCAAGGAGTTGACCACCTCAAAGTTGTAAATGTAATGAAGGATGATGGAGCTGGGGGGTCTATAGCAGATTATGACACAGTTCTGGCAGCATTAGAATCAAATGCGGTTGATTACGACCTAATGTGCCCAACGATTGGAGCTACTGACAGCAACATAAGCAAGCTCGTCGATCACGCAAACACCTACAAGAAACTGCTTGTAATCCCTGACATTGGAGATGCTTCGACAGTCCAAACTAACTTTGGAGCTCTAACAGCCAATGAGTTCTGCTTTGCAGTCGCACACGACGATTCAGGTTTGGAGAAGGGAGAGTTAGCTGGAGCTGTAGTGGGAGTTATAGCAAAACTGAATCCATGGATCTGGACGAGGTTCCAACCTATCAGCGGTGTGGATGCTGCAGGCTACACACCAAGTGAGCTTACAACTCTTGAAAACAACAACATCAACACACTTGTAACAGAATCTGGCTTAGGAGTGATGCTCAGCGACGGAAAGATGCTCGATGGTGGCTGGATTGACGTTTCAAGGTGTAAAGTTTACCTGACAACAGAGCTGAAGACAGATCTGGTCAATTTGTTGGTAAGGACAGCTGCAGCAGGATCAAGGATTCCCTATGAACCGCAGGGATTGGCAACAATAAAAGCGAGGATTGAACAGACATTAAGGAGCATTCAGGCTTTGGGAGCTATACGGCAGGACTACGTTGATAGCAATGGAAATCTCGTAAGGGGATTTGAAGTTATTGTGCCATCTTACGAATCGATCCCAGAATCTGACAAGAATGCAAGGATTCTGAAAAACGTACATGTCACAGCCTACTTCCTGCCGCCAGTTGGTAAGATAGAGATGGATTTAGTTTTGACAATATGAGGTGGTGCAAATGGCCGTTTACGACATTAAGGACATAACAGTGTTTGTGGATGGAGTTGAGCTGGAAGGATTGGCTGCAGACACGGGGTTTACGCCGAAAGACAAGGATAACATAAAGCCCATCGAGGACTGGAGCGGAGAGACTATTGACGTTGCAAGGCAGCACAATAAAGATGCGGAGGGTACAATTGCTTTGCTTGGTTCTTCAAAGCACAACAGATTGTTACTCGAGTTGGCTGAGGCAAAGAGACCTGTGCAGGTCGTATTTGTTGCCAAGAACAATGAAGCAATCCCATGGAAGAAAGCCACAATCGACAAATGCTTCTTCTTCTATCCAGAAGTGAAGCCTGAGAAGGAGAGCAACATCTACAAGTACGATTTCTACGGGGTTGGCTGCCACATTGAGTATTAAAATTTGACTTAAGTTTATATACTTCTTTTTTGAAATTAGAATTTATGTTGGATCCTAACAACTGTCGATAAATTCATAATCCTTAAAAAGAAAAATATTTATATTTCTTTAGATTTTAGTATTTGGGGGGAGGGGTCATGACAGGCATTGGCGAGATTAGTGGTGTAGTGTTATCTGTAGTTGGTGGTGGTATTATTTATAGCGGTATTTGTGTAGAATTGGGATTGATTATTGGAGGTATTGGATGCCTTCTGATGATGAGATCAAAACCCCATGAATTATAATCTGACCTCTTTTTCAAAAATAACAGAAGGAACGCAAGATTATATTTACACGTTCGCTTTGATTGTATTTGTATTTTTGGTCGTATTTTTAATCTTTCTAAAAGATAAAAAACTCAGATATATAGCAGGACATTTCAAAGTTTTATTTGAATATCATGAGGGTGAGAAGTTATTTAGGGAAAGAATACCCTACTGTATAAAAGAATATACGTATTGTGGTTTTACATTGTTTTTAGTTATATTTGCTATCTTATATGGTATCAGAACTCCTTCATTGTCCCAAGAAATAACAATTGAACCGATACCGGAACTGAGGAGCGTTGCTATATTTTCGTTTGCAAAAGTTACAGGTACAGACGCTGTCAGTGCTGCAAATTCTTTGAGCGTGGCAATGAAGGCATTTGACATTCCAGCAACAAGAATGTATGAAGTAACTGATACTCTTATTGCATCTCAGCAAAGATTTGGAGTTCAATCAGCTTATATCATTGAATTGCTAAAGAGCAATGCTGCAGCGTTAAAGATGTTAAACCTGTCTTTCAGCGAAGCAGTTGGATTGTTGAGTGCTTTAGAGGCAAACGGTGTCAATGTTGCAAGAGCTTTGATGGGTTTAAGGTCAGCTGCAGCTAAGGGAATCGATGTCAAGAGAGCCTTAAGAGAGTTAGCAGAAATACGAGATTCTACAGAGAGAACAAGGAAAGCTACAGAAGTATTTGGCGCATACGCCGGGCCTGGCTTAAGTAAAGTGTTAGAGGGGGGGACTGAGGCTCTTGATAAGTTCATGTTAAAAATTGATGATATCAGAGGAACTACTAAAAAAGCTTCAGAAACCATTGACAGGAGCTTGTCTGAACAGATTGGAATCCTCAAAAATAATCTTGCAATTTTGAGTGTAGAAATTGGAAGAGTTTTGCTTCCTGTAATGAAATCAGTCGTTAAAATTGTAAAAACATTTGCAGATGCATTTCAAGCGTTACCTGGACCAATTAAGGGAACCATAGTCATGCTTGTTGGATTAATTACAGTGATTTCAGCTGTCGTTGGGCCCTTGCTATTACATATTGCAGCTTTTGCTTGGTTTTATTCTACTATAGCAAACATGGGAGGTTTGGTCGGTGTCTTATCTACACTAAAAACAGCAATGCTCGGATTTGTAGGATCTGTTTGGGCTGCAATTGGGCCGTTACTACCACTAATAGCTGTTATTGGTGCAATTGTTGGAGTAATCTTGTTATTACAAGATATCATGGTCAAGGGCTGGGAAAAATCATATCTTGGCAAATTTGTCGGATGGCTCTTTGATAAGCTACCACCACTTAAATCAGCAATTGACACCGTTAGAAATGCTATTGACTACTTAAGATCGGGTTTTGAATGGCTTTCTGACACGGTTGCTAACTTCATTAAAACAATCCAGAAAACCTGGAAAACTATAGCAGAAAATCCCATTTTCAAAACCATCCAGACAGCTCTCGCATTTACACCTGCAGGCATGGGCATCAGAGCAGGAACCACACTACTTACAGAACATCACCTACCTTCGATATCTGAATTACTGCCTACTCCCTCTTTAACAGCCCCAACTACTACATACCACACGACTCAAACAACTTACAACCAGCCAATTACAATCCACAAGATTGAAGTGAAAGCAGACAAGCCAGAACAGATAACCAAGGAGTTGGTGAGAAAGCTGAGGTTGAGGCATTTGGCCAATCCAGTATGACAGTAAATTATTTTATTTTCAAAACTTCTATCATACTCATGCATGAAGTCAGAGCAGCGATTCTTCAAAGATTGTACGACCAAGAAAGAAAAAAGCCTTATTCTTGGATTGGAGTTAAAGACTTGGCAAACGAGTTCAATTTAACTTTAGAGGAGATTGAATTTCATCTTAACTATCCCTATGAGAAGGGACTCATTAAGTTCCAACAAACTTTAGATTTGGGAGGGGGGCTTGTAAGAATATCTGCATTTGGTATTGATGCCATTGAAAACCCTGAGGTGTTCGTCAAAGATGCACCCTTCTTGCAGCAAATAATTGTCCACGGTAATATCATCAATTCAACTATTTTACAGGCTGATTCTATCAAAATCAGGAATGGATTGAACAGAATCATTAACGAAACAACAGATCCAGAACTAATTAGTTTAATTCAGGAGCTAATCAGTGAATCTTACAAAGAAAAGCCCGAAATAAGCAAAATCGAGTCAATTATGGAAACTATCAAGGAGAAGGCTCCAGACATTGCAGTTAAGCTGCTACCGTATGCAATTGACATGTTCAAGAAGAGTTTAGGTTTCTAAGTTATTGAGTACTTGCTCATTCATCATAATGAAATGAGCTTCCATTTTTAAAGTCATTTTTCTTAAGAAGTACTGATATGAAAGTCGAATTAATTCCGATTGCATTCACAAATATTACTATTGCCACCATCATTTTTATAAAGCTGAAAAACAAAATAACAACAGTGACAACATTAACAGCATTGGTCTGGAAAGAAGGAAATCAGTATGTTTCAAAGTGTCCCGAATTGGAAGTAGCGAGCTGTGGTGACACATTAGAGGAGGCTTTAGAAAATCTCAAAGAGGCTGTGGAACTTTACATCGAGAATGCAAAAGAACTTGGGATGCTTGAGGACGAGCTTGAGGCTGTTTTTAGCAAGAAATTCATAACAACATTTGAAGTTACTATTTGAGAAGCTCCAAAAACTCTTCTTTGCTCAATCCCGCTTGTTTTAGAATGGATAATAGTGTACCCTTAGGTATGTTCTTTTTTCTTGGTATTATCACTAATCTACGCTTTCCATTTTCGTCTATTTTATACATTGCAATATGGCTACCCTTGCCTCTCTTCGGTGCATAGGTGAACCCAGCCCTCGATAGAGCTTTTATCACATCGCTGTATGATACACTTGGTAGTTTCACAAACTACTTGTCAATTGTCTAATATTTAAATCTAAGTCAGACTTTCTTAAAGTCTATTTTTCTTTCCATCTTTAATGACTGAAAAAATCCTGCTTGGCGATATTGAACTTGAAGCAGCCCAGATCATCAATCTAACTGAAAAAGCAACAGTTCCAGAGAAAAAAGTGGAAGCCCAATTCAGCATCGTCGACCATGTAATCTTGAATCCTGCAGAATTTTCAATTGATGCAGTATGCATCAGAGATTCCCAGAAACACATTAAGTTAAAGCAGCTTTATGAATCAAAAAAGCCAGTAACCTTCCATTCTGATTTATTGGGAACATACGACAATATGATCATCGAATCCCTCGATTTCTCTCAAGGTGGCAGTGTGAATACGATAAAAGCATCAGTCCACATCAAACAGATTAAAATCGCTGAGTCCAAAACTGTAACAATTTCCCTGCCTGTAACCCCTATGATCCGAGAAGTTCCACAGAACACAACAGCGAAACCGCCAAAAGATAAACATACACAGTATGAGCCCGAAAAGCAGGAGAACAAATCTTGGTTGGATTCGATTTTTGACTGGTTAGGAGGTGTCCTCGGTGGTTAAAGTAATTCCGTTTGAAGAGAACTGGAGTTATCCACAATCACAGCGGGTTAAAATCGAAAATGTGGCTTACGATTTCTTCTTTCGTTGGAATCATGAAGGCAATTTCTGCGTCCTGACAGTCACAAGAGTGGAAGATTCGTCTATCGTTTTCAATGGCAAGCTCGTTAAGCTGAATCCTGTTGCTGTTAAGGATTCAACAACCTACGAGGAACTGTTTGTCCTCTTACCATGGCAAATAAACGAATCAAAAGCAGAGGTGTGGGTGTTCTATGACTAATCTATGGTTAAGATACATTGATCTGACAATTGGTAGTTTGAATTTCAACTCAGATAACTTTGACATCGAATTTAAAGTAGAGAAAAAAGAAGATGAGGCAAAAACAGTCATAATCACAATTTACAATATCTCACAGCAAACAAGAGAAAAAATAAAGAAAGATGATATCGTGGAACTCTGTATAGTCCCAAAAAATTTGACTTTAAATACCCTCAAACAACTGATGGGTTACGGCAGATTGACAGAGAGGAAGATAAGGTACATTGTAAGACACAAGAGAAGAGGAAAAACTAACAGAG
>Ga0180301_10001694_pt1 | contig 17274 bp, 19 predicted proteins | sample GuaBasSediGuay16_FD_121797 | JGI IMG/M metagenome (GOLD analysis project Ga0180301, IMG submission 121797) | Subseafloor sediment microbial communities from Guaymas Basin, Gulf of California, Mexico - Guay16, Core 4569-2, 12-15 cm | ecosystem: Environmental > Aquatic > Marine > Hydrothermal... | reverse complement strand
GTGTTAACAAGGCTTGGAAGCTCTTCTTTTAGCGGTGGCTCTCCATGGCTAAAAACGCTTCATCGGCTTTAGAGATGGAAAGGCTAAATCCAGAGCTTATGAATGCTAAGCGCTTTCTCATAGCAACAACCCTCTATCTCTTTGGTCCTAAAACCGAAGCTGAGCTCGTAAAAGCCTTAAGCATCTCTTGGGGGGACTTAGATAGCAATTTAAGGAGACTTCGTGAAAAAGGCTATGTTGAGGAGAAGAAGGTTTTCACCTCGCTTGGTCCCAGGACAGTTGTCAAGCTAACTGACCGTGGTGTGCAAGAATACGCTAAGCTTGTTGAGGAGCTTAAGAAAGTCTTGTCGCATATAAGCTCAGGGGAGAAGTTGTCTTAAAGCATTTTTGGGAATAGCGAATAAAAAGAACTTTTGCTACCTCTCCTTTTAGAGGCTACGTCGAAGTTAGCTGGGCTATTTAAGCGTAGGCGCATAGGGAAAATGAAGCTGGTTAAGGTGTATAGGATTGGGGCTAAAAGTTCTTGGAGTTGAGCCATCTGTGAAGTTTCATCGTATAATGTCGCTGGAGGAGGCACTATATCTGCGTTAAAAGGCAATAAGCCCTTAGAAGTTAAAATAGTGTTAGAGGATAGGTCTTCTCAAGCAGTTAAAGCCTTACCGCCCGTAATGCCAGGTGAAAACGAGGTTTATAATTAGTGACCGCTTAGCTCACGACTTAGACATCGTGATCCTAAATCCATATAGTGGAGATTAGTGTCTAAGAGACGAGTTAGGTAAAAATGTGAGAAAAGAGCGTTAAGCCAGAGTATTGGAGCTAAACTTAAGGCTTTTTCTAACAGTGCTTTTTCTTAGATGGAGTCTGTTAAAAAGCTAGGCGAGGGAGCTAAACGCTACGTTAAGAAGAGGCTTCGTGGCATTAAGAAGGGTTTTCTCGAAGCCTTTTGGGAGTATCCTCCTAGATGCGAGTTCATACCTCCAAGCTACGTACTGCCTTCTTACATGCGTGGAGCTATGGCGATATGCGTTGCCGTGTTGTTTGTCATAGTCATGGCGTTGCTATACTACGGGTATATGAAAGCTGCCATCGGTGTAACATTAGCTTCATGCGTTATCTCATGGCTCTTCGTAGCGGACTACATGAGGCCTAGGCTTGAAATAGCAGCTGTGATATTAAGCAATGTGTCTCACGTGACGTCGTGGGCTATGCTAGGCGATACAGCTATCGCGATGTTGTCCTCGGGCACAATACTAGTCATTAGGCTTAAGTCCATTTGGAGAAGGCCAGCTCTCTCCATACTCTACCCCCAATATCTGGTTAAGTCGCGTAAGGGGAGGATGGTAACTAAGGTGTATTCGATTTACGAGAGGTCTTCAAGACAAGTCTATGAAAGGAGTAAGCCGTCGTGGTCAGCTATGAAGATAAGCGAGCTTGAAGAACACGAAGAGGTAGCTAAGATAACTACGCTATACGGTAGGCTAAGGTGCGCATCCCCTCTTGAGCGGTGGATGCTCATAGAAGGGCTTGGCAGAGCTACTGAATTAACCTTATCTGAAGAACCCGAAGACGCTAAAAGCTGGAGTTCTTTAATTAACGTAGCCTTAAGAATATAAGCCACATTGTATAATTGATGTATTTAAGCTATTTTCCCGAAGTCACCACTTAAAGTCTTCACATAAGAAAAAGCTTGAAAGCCTATACAGCTTCAATCTATTCTTCTCCTCCTCTAAATGCATGAAATGCCCCCCGCCTTGAACTAACACAAGCTGCTTTTGGCTTATCGGTATTAAACGAAAGAGCTTTACAACGCCATCTCTAGAGACAACGAGGTCTTCTTCACCTCTAGTTATGAAAACTGGACACCTGATGTCCTTAGGGCTGAAAATGGGCTCTCCACTTTTAAACAGCTCATACATTGAAAGCCATGGACCGAGGGGGAGATACGTAACTTCTCCTGTAGACATTGTGGAGATTAAGGAGCTTAAAACGCGGTCTTCAACACCTCCAAGCCATTTCCTAAGCTCACTTAACGCTACCCCAACATATCCATCGCGTCTAGACCTCAATACCTCGCGTTCGAGCTTCTCGGCAAGCTCATCGCGCCTCTCAAATATGGGGGCGTGTAAATGAACGCGCTCAACGAGATGAGGGTATTTCCCTGCGAAAAGCCCAGCTATACAAGCCCCCCAGGACCACCCGATTAAGCTTACTGCGCTCGTCTTAGACTTAGCCAGAATGTATTCGACTGCTGCTCTGACATCGGCTAGCGCATTATCCACGGTACATACGGGTTGATGTCTATGAGGCTTATATGATAGGCCAAAGCCCCTAAAATCCAGTAAGTAGACGTCAAACCCCTCTAACGCCAAGTGACGTGCCCAGCTATAGCCTTCTAAGCTGGGGTCAAAGCATATAGAGCTCGGCAGGAAAGCCCCGTGGAGGAAAAGGACGGTCTTCAGCTTGTCTTCTCCTAATGCTTTAGACAGCCTTCTAAGGTAAAGCTCTCCTTCACCGTTAAAAACCCTAAAATCCTGCTCTTCAACAGCCAACTCTCTTCACAAAACTTAAGATACGAAACCTCGGCTTTTAGCCTACTGTCTAAGCGATACGAGGTTGTATGGTTTAGACAAATCGTTTTCAAGCATTAAGCTTAAATGGAAAGGTTTGTTTTCAAAACATGGGTTTAAAACTTGAAGGTGAGAACACCATGGTTGAGAGGATTGTGACAGGCATACCTGGCTTGGATGACGTGCTGCACGGCGGTATACCCAAGAGAAACATCGTATTGTTATCGGGAGGCCCTGGAACAGGAAAGTCTATTTTTGGTCAACAATACCTGTATAATGGGCTTGCGAGAGGAGAACACGGAGTTTTAGTTGTCTTAGAAGAACATCCTGTTCAAGTCAGGATTAACATGTCGCAGTTTGGCTGGGATCCAAGGCCATATGAGGAGAGAGGGGGGTTTGCCATTGTAGACGCGTTTACTGGAGGTATTGGTGAAGCAGCTAGAAGAGAAAAATACGTCGTCAGGGACCCCGATGACCTACCTTCACTACTTGATGTTGTCAGGCAAGCGATACGCGACGTTGACGCCACAAGAGTCGTAGTAGATTCGGTGTCGACACTATACATAACTAAGCCAGCTGTTGCCAGAGGAACGTTAATGCAGCTGAAAAAAGTTCTCTCAGGACTAGGCTGTACATCGCTGTTAGTTTCACAAGTCAGCGTAACTGAAAGAGGCTTCGGCGGGCCAGGTGTAGAACACGCGGTTGACGGCATTATAAGGCTTGACTTAGATGAGGTAAATGGAGAGCTCTATAGAAGCTTAATAGTTTGGAAGATGAGAGGCACATCACACTCCATGAGGAGGCACCCATTCGAGATAACTGACAAGGGGATAATAGTTAAGCCTAAAGAGGTTATAAGGATATCTAGGACTATAACTGTAGAAAGTGCTGGAGGCGAAGGGGCATGAGTTCAGAGGAAAAAGTTGAAATACCGTTGACACCGCTTGGCAGAGAAGACATCCATAAGCTCGAAACAGCCCTATTGATAGGCACGTTATTCCGCCCAGACGTCTTAGAGATGATAAGGTCAGCTGAAGAGAGAACAACGTGGATAGACTCCTTAGCTGTTGCGGCAGGAGCGTTGGCTAGGGAAAAAGCTAAGATGACTACAAGTGAGATAGCTGAAGACCTCGGCAGAACAGAAGCTACGATTAGAAACCACTTAACAGGCAAGACGAAAGCAGGAAAATTAGTCTTGGAAACCTATGAAAAGTTCTTAAAGGAAGGCGTTAAAATAGAGCTCACAACGCCACCATCAGAGCTCGCTGAGCAAGTATCAAAGCTTAGAGAAGAGCTCGATAAAGCTAAGTCAGAGCTCGAACAAGTTAAGTTAGCATATGAAGGGGAGAAGCGCAAGTTAGAAGAGGTGCGTCAAGCAATATCGACCATATCGTCGAAGCTTAAAGAACTACTACAAGACGTTGAAAAACTCGTTAAGTAACAACCTCCTCTTTTTTAGACCTTTAAATAAGCTTTAACCCACTTCCTTGAAATTCCACGACAACTTCTTATGAGCTCCATACAGTGAAGCAAGAAGCTAACGTCCTCGACAAAGTCACGCCACTTTTCACATCGCAAATCTACTACAAAGCTGTTAAAACCGCTTAAAATCAGCGGATAGATCTTACAGTCAATAGGCAAAATCTCAGTACCATATACGCTACACATGCCATCACTCGTAAAATACGGACATTCTGACGCATAGAAGTAGTAAAGCTCAACACTTTGATAGCGAAACTTCCTACAGGGAAACTTATCCACTAGATGTTCTTCACATGGAAAGAGCACAACTTTATTCTCGCTATGACAGCTCAAGCCCCTACTGCTACAGCTTAAACAAGGGCTAACCCAGCTTCCAAACCATCCCTTAACAAGGCTCTTTTCCAAAAACAAAATCCCGTAGATAAGGTTAGCCAAGAGAACAGGATATAAGCGTTGTCAAAAACTAAAAACATTCCTGTAATAAAAAAAAGATTCATAACATGCTACTCAAAAACAACACTCCATTAAAGCAGCTTTTTGTGAGAAGTTATCGTGGGGAAAGCAGTAAGACCTGTACTGATGACCATCACCATGCAGCTCCACGAACCCCGGCTTTAAGAGACAACAGTCTACTATAGAATACACTAGCCGCGTGCGGAGCCCACGATCTGCATCGCATCATAAGCCTCCCCCATGAAAGACATGCCTGACGCCTCAGGGGAGGTAGTAGCGTCGCGGTTTTCAGTATAGGTTGTATGAGCTAAGCTTCAAGACCTCTCCTTTAAAACCCAGCCATCTCCCACCTTGTCTACTAAGCCTTCGCGTCTAAGCTTGTGCAGTATAGGAGCTATATAATATAGGTGTTCGCCTACACCTACCATATTTGCTAGCACGTGTACATTTAGAGGCTTTTCACTAGACTTTAACGCTTCTAGTATTGCTTGTCTAAGCATCTGTCTCCTAGATCTCTTGGACACGTCGTACACGTGCACATGCTTATGCAATAAGCTATATAGAGCTTTGCCATCTGCTCTCCTGGCAATAGCTTTAACCACTTTTCTCTTAACTAAAGCTTTTAACTGGGTTTCAACGGTCTTCCTGTGAAAACTTGTTGATAGCTGTTCAATAAGCTCTTCTTTGCTTAAAGCCTTTGAAGAGAGTCTCTCAATGATAGCTTTTCTACAAGCTTCAGCTTGTTCACTACTAGCTTTTTTAAACAGTTTTTCGCTAAGCTGTAGGTTAACTTCCTTAACATCAGCTCCCTCAATAGCTTTTCTCAAGCCCTCTTTGTCAAAGACTACGTAAACACCGTAGTTTAAGGCCACGTAAAGATCTTCAACTAAGAGCTTGTTGTCTATGCATATGATGATGGGCTTTAAGTCGATATAGCGCTTTAAGTCTAGCAACTTAAACAGCTTATGGTAGAACTGGTCTAGAGAACAGCGTTTTCCCCTCAGCACTTCAATAGCTATTGGGTAGAGGTATTGAACTAAGAAGTCTACTTCCCAGCTCTTTGACCCCTTAACCTTAGCCTTAGCTCGATAGCTTAAATTCAGCTCTTTTAAAATCTCTTCAATCCACAAAAAGACACCCAGCGACACGTAAGCCTGTAAACAAGTATATTAGGCTTCTGTAAAAATTTCCAATCTAAGTTAGCGCTTTTCCATAAAAACAACCATCTGTTCCTAGCTACTTTCAGTTATTTGCGTTTACCTCTTTAGCTAGCTGATTTACAAGCGGCTCCGGTTCAACTGTTGCAGGACTATCTCCACGTCCCCTCATTATTGTGAGCGATGGTTTTTAAGTTAAATAGTTTAACTTTCTGCGATACTTTCTAGAAAAAGTTAAATACCCTATATGTAGGGTGTTTTTCATGATTGTAGATGAAGAATTTTAAGGTATTGAAGCTTGATGACGCTGATAAAAAGCTTATTAGGTTGCTACAACAAGATGGCAGAGCTACTTTACTAGATCTTGGTAGGAAGCTTGGCATTAGCCACGTAGCTGTCAGGAAGAGGTTTTCTAAGCTTGAGGAGAATAAGGTCTTTAAAGTTAGGGCTGAGCTTAACATTAAAAAGCTTGGCTTCAAAGCTGTTTTAGTCTTTATGGAGATTGAGGGACCTGATGTCTTAGATGAGCTTAGGAAGAAGTTTGAGCGTTGTCCTAGGATTGTAATGTTGTCGACGCTTATGGGCGGTTATAACATGATGGCTATGATGATAGCTGAAGACGACTCAGTCTTGGAGGGTATCACATCTGTTTGCGCCATCAGAAGGCTTAAGGGGATTAGGAGAACCGAGGTCTACGTGTTAGGGGAGATTTTCGAGCCGCAATACCTACCAATAAAGTTCTCTCCAGAAGAAAAGTCTGCTATACCTCCATGTGAAGCTGTAGACTGCTCTAAATGCCCAAGATATTCAGTAGATCTATGCTTAGGCTGCCCAGCCACAACATGCTATAAAGGTCCTCTATAAGCCTTCAGCGGCATACCCCAATAGCCATGTTATATGTAATGTTTTCACTTATCACTAGACTAGAAGTGACGATAGTTTTGAGGAGAGGTTTAAATAACTAGTTGGTTGTATTGCTATGTGGTGATGTTGTTGAGCAGATATGCTACCATATCTGTGCCAGCAGAGGTTAAGAAGATTTTGGAGAAAGCTAAGGGAAGTGAAGAGTGGGGTAAGTTCTTGCTCAAGCTTTATGAAGAATATGAGAGGCTTAAGGGGCTTAAAGCGTTTGAGCAGCTAAGACATATGCTTTCAGCTGAGGAATTAGAGGAGATTTCAAAATCTAGCTTAGAGTTTAGAGAGAGGTTTAAGCTTAGATGAAGCTCTTCGATACTAGCGCTTTAATAGATATGATACGTGAAGGGCGCTACGAAACCGGCTACCTTTCTGTGATTACAGTTATAGAGTTTTTAAGAGGGGTGTCTGAGGATAAGCGCGATGAAGTTAAAAAGTTTTTAGAAGAGAGCTTTAAAGTATTGTCAATTGACAACGAAGTCGTCAAAGCATATTGTAAGCTCTATGAAAACTTGAAGTCCACGGGAAAACCAATGCCTGATGCAGACCTCTTAATTGCTTCAACAGCCATAGCATATGAGCTGACGTTGAAGACTAAGAATAAGCACTTCACGTTACTTGAAAGTTTAGGCCTTAAACTCGAGCTTTCAAAATAGCTTTAACTACGCGTTTGAGTGGCTGTGGTTTTACCTTGCTGAAAGATGTTGAGGTTTCTGAGGATTGAGGACTTTTGAAGGAGTATCTCCGTTTTCTAAAACCTGGCTTTAAGCCCTTTAACCCCCTTGAATTAGCTAAAGCCACTGAGAATATCATTTGTAAGGTCGGCGAGGAAGGTGTTGAGAGGAAGTATACAGCTTTTTACGCAACTGGTGTTTATCGCGGAATAGCAACTGGATACGCTGTTGGCTGTTGTCTGAGATGCTATTATTGTTGGAGTGAGTGGAGCCGTGATTTCCCAGATCTGTATGGAGACTACTACTCCCCGCGTAAAGTCTTTGAAAACCTGGATAAAGCCGCTAAAAAATACGGCGTGAATAAGCTTAGAATCTCTGGTTGTGAGCCAACGCTATGTAGGCAGCATTTACTTGAACTCCTCAAATACGTAGAGGATTCGAAGCATCCCTTATTCATATTGGAAACCAACGGCATACTCTTCGGCAGCGACGAGAACTACGTTAGAGAAATCTCTAAGTTTAGTAAAGTGCACGTGAGGGTCAGTTTAAAAGCTGCTAAGCCAGAAGCTTTTACATCTAGGACTGGTGCTTTACCAGAGTTTTGGGAGCTCCCCTTTAAAGCTGTTGAATACCTTTATAGACATGGAGTTAGCTTTCACGTAGCTGCTATGACCGATCCAAGGATCATGCCGGAGGATGAGCGTAAAGCGCTTATCGAAAAACTTAGAGAAGTAGACGATGCCATAGCTGCGAACCTCGAAGAAGAGCTCTGTGATCCCTATGAAACGACGATGGCTAGGATGTGGGCATACGGTGTTGACCCAGCGGAGTTCTTCTCTAAGAGGGTTAAGCCTTGGACTTAAAGGCTAAGCTGCTATACGACTTGCTAATCGTAAGCCACTTGGAAGGAGAGGACGTGTCTTTAAGTCAAGTTGCCAATGCGCTACGCAACGTAGATGAATATCGTCACTTACTTAAGGTCTTGGAGCATGAGCTAGGCGATATGCCTCCTAGAGTAGTCTTCGCTAAGCTTAGGCTGCTTAATGCCTGGCATGAGCCCTTCTCCATAGCTGCAAAGCAGTACTTGGAAGACCATCTCTTAGCTGGCTTGGATAAAAAGCTAGACAATTGGAGGAAGATCTGTAGGAGTACGCCTTAAGCCTTAGACATTTAGTTACGTGCAGGATCTGTTTGGCATAAGCTTTAATTGAAGGAGTTTTCATCAAAGCATATGTTGCTCAAGAAGCTTTGAGGAGAGGCTTGTGAGGCAGTTAAGGGATAGGGATTTCCTAGAGGACGTTGATGGGGACTTGTTCTGTGTAATAGGTAATGTGCATCCACCTGGTAGGGCGATATGCTATTTGAAGTACGTGAAGGGCAGTGTTGAGAAAGCTGTTAGAGCTAAGTGGGGTAGAGGCGGTGAGCTTTATAGCCGTATACTACCTCATTATAGCGCCTTAGGTTATGTTGAGGCACGCGAGTTTTTAAAAGCTAAGAAGCCAAGCTACGTACGCTTCGACGAGGTTTACAACATAGAGCTGACGGAAGTCCCCCTTGAAAAAGTTGCTAGACATTATAAGCCTGAGGAGAGGTTACGTGAGCTATCTTCAGGTAAAAGCTTGGATAAGCTTGAGCAACACGCTCTTGAGCTAGCTGCTCTGATAGCTGATGAAAGCGGCGTTAAGTTGGATGACATGGGGGTTTCAGGCTCAATACTCCTCAAAATCCATAACCCAGAGTTTTCCGACGTGGACTTGATAGTATATGGTAGGGCAAACTCGTTGAGGGTTAAGGAGGTGGTCAACGAGTTTTTAAACCTATCCATAAAGGGTTTTGAAAGGCCGAAAGGAGATATGTTGAAGGCGTGGGCTGAAGACATTGTCAGAATACACCCATCGTTGAGCTTAAATGAAGCTATGAAGCTGTACTCGGCGAAGTGGAATAGAGCTCTTTACAAGGGTAGGCAGTTTTCAATACACCCTGTTAAGCTTGAAGCGGAGGTTAGGGAAGCGTATGGAGATAGGATCTATAAGCCCGTAGGCGAGGCAACAGTTAAATGCAAGATAGCTGACGATACGGATTCGCTGTTCTTACCTTGTAGCTATGCTGTTGAAGACGTGCAAGTATTAAGCTGCTCAATAAGCGGTAAGCTAGATATAAGGGAGGTTATCAGCCATGAAGGCTTGTACTCAGATATAGCTTCAAGAGGAGAATACGTGGTTGTACGTGGAAAGCTGGAGGAAGTATACTATAACAGATCAGGGGATTTCTACCATGTAATTCACGTGGGCTCCTATGAAATGCGTGGACAAGATTTCATAAAGCCAATTCGCTGGCGGTTATAGAGGTCAGTAGCTTTCAACTTTAAAGTCCAGGAAATATACCTCAAGTACTAGCTTACGTGGGCTTAAGAAACTTAATCAAAGCCCGCTTCCTAAATTCGTCAAAAATTACTTGATCTCTAAAGGCTTCTTTAACCTTAGCCCATTCTTCCTTACTAACCGTCTCAGAACCAGCTAAGCTAGCTATGTTCTTAGGGCTTTTTCAAAACCTCTTCGCCTACGTATGCATATATGTATACAGGTCACTCTTAGGTCTCGCTTTTCATAAAGGCTTTTTCTCAACAACTAAAAATTCATTGAAGCTTGAAGCTTTGCCTTGATCTGTAGATTTCTTGTAGTAAAGAGCTCTCGCCTTAAAGCTAGGTCTTTCAACTTTATTAGAGAAAAACGCTTTTGCTAAGCTAAAGTCGCTTACTTTTCTCAACGCTATGTATGAAGTTGTAAGCCTTGGGTTAACCTCTACGATAAATAGTTTATCACCTGATTTTATAGCGTCGACACCTACATATCCTTCAGCTTCAACAGCTAAAGCAGCTTTTACAAAGTCATCAACATCTACTTTTACGTCGTAAGGCGTAAGTCCACCAAGATACCTAGACTCTTCGTTAAAAGGCTTAAGCTCAATAAGCTGCTGGTTTACTGATAATAACGTAGCCTTTCCTTCTTTAACGAATAAGCTTGCACTCACATGCTCTCCATTTACGTGCTCCTGTAACAAGATGTAATCACCGTATAGCTGCGCTTTTCTAAAAGCCCTGATAAGCTGGTCATCATCATAGGCTAAGCTTAAGCCTAAACAGCCATCTCCACAAACAGGTTTAACCACTATAGGATATGAAAACTCCTTATGTACAAGCTTCTTAACGTAGTCAAAGCCTTCACGTGAAGGCACCTTGACAGTATAAGGCGTGTGTAAACCAGCTTGGCGCAACTTAGTGTACGTCAAGTACTTATCACATGAGCATTCAATAGCTTTTAACGGCGGGTTTAAACTTCTTAAGCCAAGGCTGCCTAGCATTGACACAAGCTTAGCTAGCCTACCTCTATGGCAAGGAGCTATAACGTAAAAGTAATCACAGCAGGCAGCTAACTTAAACACCTCTTCAACGTTATCTATTGAAGTAAGCGTTTTTTCACAAGCTCCTAGCCGCTTATCAGCAGCTGCTAAGACTCCAAATCCCGCTTGGAGGAAGTCCTCAGCTAAAAGGCGTAGCATTAAGAAGCCTTCTGCTAGCAAACTCGGCAAAAAGTTGTCTCTAAAGAGCTCGTAAAGCTTGCTTGAAAAATATTCAAGTAGAAGAACTTTAGACATGAAAATGAAGCATTACTGCTTAACGCTTTCAAGAGCTTCTGCTAAAGCTATCTTATATGGACCTAGCTTACCACCATAGTTTGCAGCAGTAATCTTCTTAACACCACTAATCTTCGAAGCAGCTACTATAGCTAAGCCCATAGCTTTTTTAACTAAATCCAAGTTAAGGCCGTTAAACACGATTTCGTAGACGCACTTGACATCCTGTGGTATTTTGCTGTCTTCAACCACATCTCTCAGCGTTGGGCAATATGGGTGGTTTGTTGAAGCAGTTAGCTTGGCGTATTTTAAAGAGCCTACCTTCGAGCCAGCTCTAACAACTCCTCCTGGGAAAGGCATGATAACTCCTCTAACGCCGTTTTTCACAGCTGAAACCGCCGCCTCAGCTGCCTTAAGCCCGCTTTCCACATTCTCAGCTAAGATCAAGATATTGCCCCCCGCAATAGCCTTGGCTACACCGAATGAGTCTTCAACGATGAACTCCCCCTCCATGACAGGTATTCTCCAAACATCCCTGCCGAACACCTTATCTCTCTTCTCAAAGCCATCGCCAAACTTAGATAAAGTAGCTCCAACACGCATTCTGCGCTTCGCATCAAGTAAGGCGTTGAAAACGCTCGTGGTGGGGCAGGTTAAGACACATTGACCTATCCTAGATACCAACTGCATCTTTAGGTCTGGTAATGTCCTGTGGTAGATTTGAATTAATGCGCCAGGCCTATTATCGGGCGTTTCACTTGGGCTTGCTAAGCTTTCGACAGCTGCTTCTGCAGGCGACATTATAATTGATGAGGCAAAACCAGTAGCTACTTGAGCTGCTGTTAAAGCCCATTTTTCACTTATAGCTGTTATCAAAACTCTCGATGAGTACATTGGAAACGCTTCAGCAAAAGTCTCCTCAACTTCTACTCCATTAACTTTCAAGCTAATCACATCCGCTTAACTTGACCTATATTTTCCTATACCCGCCATCTCAAGTATTCTTGGAACTAAGCTCTCCATACCCACAGCCATCATATGTATACCAGCAGCGCTCGTAGTCTTCCTAATCTCCTTGCATAGTTCGCCGAAGACAATTATGTTCTCCTCCATGAAAGCTTCTTTACCCCTATCTCGAGCTTTTCTAAGCCTCTCTTGCATTTCCTCAGGTACGTAGACGCCTGGAACGTTTTTAACAAACCACTCCATCATCTTAATGCTCTTAAATGGAGTAATGCCGATTAAGATGGGCACCTTAATGCCAATAGATCTACACTCGTCTAGGAAGCGCTTGATTTTCTCGATATCGTACATTGACTGCGTCTGCAGGAAGTCTACACCAGCTTTCTGCTTTCTTAACAGCTTGTAAAGCTCAGGTTCAAGTGGATCAGCGTTAGGATTAGCTGCCGCACCTATATTAAACTTAGGCGGGTTATGTATTGGGTTGCCAGCTAAGTCAACTCCTTCATCAACCATCCTGCTTATCAAGTATATTAGCAAGGTGCTGTCGATGTCCCACACCTTCTTGGCTTGTGGGTTGTCACCCACAGTCGTGAAGTCTCCAGCCAATGCTAAAATGTTCTTTATGCCGAGAGCACCAGCTGCCAAGAGGTCTGCCGTTAAAGCTAGTCTATTCCTATCTCTTGTCACCATCTGATATACGGCTTCAACACCAGCTTTCTCCTGTATTATGTAAGATGGCACTAAGGCGTTTAAGTAGGCGAAGGCTGTTGGGTTATCTGTTATATTTATGGCGACCACATAGTCTCTTAAGAGCTTAGCTCCCTCAATGACTTCAGTGAGATCTGTTGTCTTAACAGGCTCAAGCTCACCTGTTACAACAAACCTCCCTTCTGAAAGCTCTTTCATGAGCTGGCTATAAGCAGGTCTCTTCTTAACTTCGACTTCCTCAAGGATTTTAATGGCTTCCTTAGCTTCCGGTAGGACCAGCTCTTCTCTCTTAAGCTCTCTCGGGTTTTTGACATCTCTATAGTCCTTTGGTAGCCTAATGGCCGTGAACAGATCAAGCTTACCGCGTTCCTTTAACTTATTGAATATTAACACCCATGCGCAGTCCCTTGTTCTACCATCTACTTCACACTTTCCTTGATAAAAGCCTCCACATGGTCCATTGAGCAGCGACTTAGCGCATCTAGCTATCGGGCATATACCTCCAGTTAGGTGTAAGACACAGTTGCCACACGCCATACACCACTCTCTTAACATGCCCTCCTTCTTATCCTCCATAGCTAAGAAAGCTGTGTTGTTCGCCGGGTAGACGTGTGCCTCTGAAAATACATGCGCTACTGTTTGCACGCCAACTCCGCAAGCTAGTGAAAGCACAGCATCGATCTTAGCCACATGTTCACTTATTGAATCCTTAAGTATCTCGGTATCACACTGTCTCAGCACGGTAGCTGTTGTGAAATTTGGCGGCTCCTTGCCCTTGCTCCTAAAGGCAAGCTCAAGTTCAAGTTTTAAGGCTTCAGCTTGCTTAAGCCCTCCAACGTCGTAAATTCCTACGCAACCGTCGCAAGCTAGCAAAAGCACGTTTTTATGTCCTTCAACCATCGAGAGTATTTCGCTGATTGGTTTACGCTTTGCAGTTATCATTCTTCACCATCCTCCTTAAGCAGCGTGAGCTTTTATACCCTCCTTAAAGCTTGACAACTTATTAACCATATTCAGCAAAGCCTTACGATACTTATCGGGGTCAACATTAGAAGCTGTAACGAGTTCAAGCCTATCAGGCGTAATGCCCACTTCAGCTAAAATAGCTTTCAAAACGTTTACCAAAGGCTTGGCTTTTTTAACGCCTCCTTCAAAATGGCATTCCTCTTCAGGACAGCATAATATCATCACAGCATCGTAGCCTCTGCTAAAGCCCTCTAATACGAATATTGGACTAAGCCTACCGCTACAAGTTATGTTAACAAACTTTAAGTTAGCGCCTTGCACCTCTTTAGCCAGCTCTTCCGGAACCATCCTAGCCCAGTTGCAGTGTAATACGAGTATGTTAGGTTTATCTGAGCTAAGTGATGAAACCCCATCTCTAATCTCCTTTAAGACATTCTCATTTGGTGATAGAGGCACATCGATCACGATAGCTGGGCAAGCAGCGCTACAGGCGCCACAGCCTTTGCACTTCTCTTGGTCAATAGTTGAAACCCACTTGCCCTCCTTTTTAACGAGCTTAACTGCCTTAAACTGACAAGTGTATTCGCAGCGTGCACACCCAATACAAGCTTCTTCCTTAACCTTGACAACGACTGACGGTTTTACAATAGATAACTTTGCTTCACCTTTATCCGTGAAGATCAGGCTGTACCTTGTAGTAGGCTTGATGCCGTATATCGGCTTGCATTGATAATTACAGTGAGAGCATTGTAGACACTCATAGTAGTGAATTATTAGCTCACGTTCTTCTCCAAGACTTTTAATCTCTAAAGCCTTTGACGGACAATGTTCAACACACATTCCGCAGCCAACGCATTTATCCTCATCAAACTCAGGTGCTCCTCTATAGCTTATGGGAGGCGGTGACGGTACAAACGGGTACTTTACGGTGAACGGCGGGCTTATAATCGCCTTAAGTGCTTCAGAAACCTTACCTGCTCCTAACACAGCTCATCACCTCACCACTGAGACGTAGATCATGACAGCAACTAGGTTTATGATCGCCAATGTGAGGGCGTAAGACCGGAAGTGCTTAAGGGCTTGGTCAATCCTAAACCTCGGGTTAAGAGCTGATACAAAGCTCATGGCAGCTACTATTATGAATACCTTAACCATGTGCCAACCCCAATCCCAAGGAGGATAAGCTAGAAAGCTGACAAACGGTCCTGGGAAGAACACAGCTACCATCAGGCTCGCTGTAGCAAATAAGAGTATGGCATTACTAAGCTTAAACAGCCCAAGCCCGATACCAGAGTACTCAGTTAAAACACCCCCCATAAGTTCAGTCTTGGCTTCAGGCTGGTCAAATGGTGTCAATCCAATTTTAGCCATTGCAGCTAAAAAGAAGGCTATGGCAGCCAATGGACAATACCAGCCAAAGTGCGACTTAGTTATGTCTATGAGCCTAAGAGAATTTGCGCCTAAAGCTACAGATGATACGGAGATTATTAAACTCAACTCTTGGACAATAACTAGCTTGACTTTCCTACTAGCGCCTAAGCTGGCGTAAGAATTACCTGATGCGGTACCACCTAGTATCAAAGCTATGGAGGGCATAATGAGCAGGCATAAGACTACTATTAAGTCACCAGCAAAGCTTGCAACAAAGCTTACTAAGCCAATTGGTATAAGGAGCATGGCTACTACACAAGAAGCGAGCGCAATAACCGGGGCCGATACAAAGCGCAGCTTAAAAGCTTGGCTCGGTATAACCATTTCTTTGAATAGCAGCTTACCAACGTCTGCAAACGTCTGGTAGAACGGCGGGCCGACGCACCACTGAATCCTGGCCGTAAGCTTTCTTTGAAGCCACCACAAGATTAGGCCTAGTGCTGAAGAAAAGACTAACCCTGGATACACGATTAAGTTAAAGATTGCCCAAGCAGCTTCAGCTAACAAGTTTAAACACCTCCATACTTCTTCCTGCTCATCTTAACCAGTTCATCAAACTCATAGAGCATCTTAGTGCCATCATCCTTCTTGACGACAGCAACTCTATCTGTGCAGGAGAAGCATGGATCTATGCTGCCTATAATCGCTACCGAGTCTGCTACAGTATACCCTGGCAACATCTTGGTTAGCGAAGGCACGTTTACAACGCTTGGAGACCTAACCTTTAACCTCCAGGGCCTATTATTCTCACCTGTTATCACGAAGTGAAGGTCTTCTCCTCTAGGAGCTTCAGAAACTCTTGTCCCCTCTTGCCACGGAGGTATCTCCTTCCTATCAGCTTTTATAGGACCTGCTGGCAAAGCCCCTAATGCTTGCTCTATTATGCTTATGGACTCCACCATCTCTAAGATCCTAACATATGTTCTAGCCCATACATCGCCGTCATTTACCGTGGGAACGTTGAAGCTTACTTCTTTATAAGCGGCATATGGATGGTCTTTCCTAGCGTCAATATAAAGCCCAGATCCTCTTGCTGTTGGACCTACTACACAGAATTTTTTAGCGTCATGTTTACTCAACACGCCAATGTTTCTCAACCTAGCTAATGTCGTGGAATCCCTTGTCACGATGTTAAGAAGTTTATCAAGTGACTTGCGCACTTCCTTAACTACGTTCAAGATCTTAGAGGCAGCTTCGGGGCTAATATCCCATTTAACTCCTCCGATGACGTTAATCGCGTAGTGACGCCTATTGCCCGTGACTTCCTCGAAAATGTCTAGTATTGGCTCCCTAATCTTCCAAGACCACATTAAGAGCGTGTCAAAGCCAATCACATGCCCTAAAACGCCAAGCCATAGTAGGTGGCTATGTAGCCGTTCAAGCTCAGCTATTATCGTCCTAATGAATCTAGCTCTATCTGGGGCCTCTATTTCAGCTATGTCTTCAATAACCTGCACGAAACATAATGGATGTATGTTTGAGCATATGCCACAAATCCTCTCAACCAGGTATACAACTTGATCATACGTCATGTTTTCAGCTAACTTTTCAATACCCCTATGGTTGTATCCAATCTTTATTTCAGCGTTTACGATCTCCTCTCCATCAACTGTTAGCTTAAAAAGTTCACTCTCCTTTAAAGCAGGATGATGAGGACCAATTGGTATAACACAGCTCATACGCTCTTCATCCCTCCTGCTTAAAATCTTTCCTTAGTGGATAGACACCCTCAGGCCAGGTTTCCACTAAAACCCACTTCTTCAAAGACGGATGATCCTTAAACTTTATTCCAAACAAATCGTGAACCTCCCTCTCCATGAAGGCAGCTGCAGGAATCACGTCAGACAACGTCTCGACTTCAGGAGATGTTCTAGGTAGATCATTAACTTTCACGTTCACTACGATGCCTTCTCCGTCAACAGTTATATGGTAGACCAAGCCTAAGTTCTTGCCAAAGTCTACGCCTGTAATCGTACTAAGCTTAGCCCCTTGCTCACTAAACTTCTCTAAAAATGAGGTTATAGCCTCCTTAATGGTGCTTGAGCTTACGGTAACTATAACTAAGCCTTTACTCTTAATTCTAGGTTTGACTTCATAGCTTTTCAGCTTATCCCCAAGTTTCTCCTTAAAGAAGTCTATGACGACTTCCTCAAAGGTTTTTTCGCCCACTTAACTCGCCTCCTGCAAAGGTATCTCTGTGATTACGATAGGTTTGGAAGAGCGATTTCAACAACTATTTCTTTTCCAAGATTTCGAGGGCTTTTTCGATGCCATCAATTATAGCTTGAGGTCTCGGTGGGCATCCCAAGACATAAACGTCTACAG
>Ga0180301_10001693_pt1 | contig 17279 bp, 15 predicted proteins | sample GuaBasSediGuay16_FD_121797 | JGI IMG/M metagenome (GOLD analysis project Ga0180301, IMG submission 121797) | Subseafloor sediment microbial communities from Guaymas Basin, Gulf of California, Mexico - Guay16, Core 4569-2, 12-15 cm | ecosystem: Environmental > Aquatic > Marine > Hydrothermal... | reverse complement strand
TAGGGTTTTTTTCTCATATACTTATCATTAAGTAGAACAGCATAGGGGCCTAAAAAAACATTTGGCTCTATTGTTGTATAAGCCGAAATATAAACTCCTGTTTGAATTGAAACATTTGAACCTATTTTGCAGTTTCCATCTATTGTTACATTTGAACCTACAAGAGTTTTGGCTCCCACTTTTACATTTTCCCTTATGAGGGTGTTATGTCCAACTTCAACATTGTCTCCTAAAGAAACATTTGAGTAGATTATTGTTCCTGACCTTATAACATTGCTTAATCCAATTTTAACTAAACCTTTAACTTTTAAAAACTTCTCAAAATCACCGTTTTTCATTAAAACTTTGATTTCTCCTCTTGTAGGAAAACCTACAAGAACATTATCCCCAATAAAAGTTTTAGCACCTACTCTACACGGGCCATAAATTATTGTATTCAATCCAACCCAAACATCCTTACCCAAAACAACTCTGCCAAAAGTTCTTCCTAAACCTTTAAAAGTATCCTGTATCCGCTTTTTCTTCAAAATTAAAACCTAAAAAATGTTTAAAGTTAAGAAAGTTTACTCAACTTTTATAGGTTCACCCTTACCTTTTTCCTTAACCTTGCTTAATGTTACTTCAAGTACACCATTCTTATAGGTGCTTTTAGCAGACTTAGGGTCAACTTCAGCAGGCAACTCTAACTCCTTATAATACTTTCTTTGTGGTGTATCAACTGAGATTGTAAGAGTGTTAGATGTTGCATAAAGCTTAATATCTCCCTTTTCAACGCCTGGAAGTTCAGCAATAACTTTAATGTTCCCGTTATCTGAGAAAACATCTACAAGCGGTTCACGTTCGGTTCTAATATCTAATGGTTTAAGCCCTTTAAGTGAAGGTTTAACATTTCCAAACTCTCTTATAATAGGTTTACCATCAGGCCCTATAGTTACAGAGTAACCCCAAACCACAGGCCCAAATTCTCTTACAATTCTCCCATCTGGAAGTCTTCTCTCACGGAAAAGGTCTCTTGGTAAAGCTTCCTCCCTAAACTCCTTAAACATATCCTCCATCATCCGCTCCATTTCACGTATCCACTCATCCATTTCCTCAAAAAACCTGAAAAACGGTGAACGTCTACGCCTCCACCATTCATCCCAACTCATGATTAGAAACCCCCTATCTTTTTTCCTTAAGATATTAAAACTGATGTGATGTTTTTAAACTTTACATAAAAGGTTTAAATCATTACTACTTAGTGTAGCATCAGCTTATGGTTGGTGAAGTTTTAATGGAGAGTAAAGAAGTGATAACAGTTTTAACTATTGCTGGAAGTGATTCTGGTGGGGGTGCCGGTATTCAAGCAGATTTAAAAACTTTTGCTGCTGTTGGTGTTCATGGTGCTTCTGCTATTACAGCTATAACTGCCCAAAATACTAAGGGAGTTTTCGGTGTTCAACCTATTAATGTTGAACTTATAAAAAAGCAGATTAGAGTTGTTGTTGAAGATTTAAATGTTAGAGCTGCCAAAACAGGAATGCTGTATAACGATGAAATTATTGAAGCTGTTACTGAGGAGCTTAAAAAATGCAACTTCCCAGTGGTTGTTGACCCTGTAATGGTTGCTAAGTCAGGTTCACCCTTACTTGAAGAAAAAGCTGTAAAAGCTTTAGTTGAAAAACTTCTTCCAATAGCTAAAATTGTAACTCCAAATAAATTTGAAGCTGAGAAGTTGGCAAATATGAAAATAGCGGATGTTGAGGATGCCAAAAAAGCTGCAAAAGAAATTTCCAAATTTGGAGTTAAATGTGTTGTTGTTAAGGGTGGACATTTAAATGAGGATTTAGATGAGATTTTTGATGTGCTATACCATGATGGAGAATTTAAGCTTTTTAAGCATCCAAGGGTAAAAACTATAAATACTCATGGAACTGGATGTAGTTTTTCAGCAGCTATTGCAGGTTTTATAGGGCTTGGATTAAGTATTAGTGAGGCTGTTAAGGAGGCTGGAAATCTTATCTACCAAGCTGTAAAATATGGATTAAAGGTTGGAAGCGGCTTTGGATGTGTAAATCCCGTAGCTAAGTTGTATCTTGAAGCTGAGAAACTTAAAGTTTTAAATCAGCTTGAAGAAGCCTTTAAACTTTTAAGTAATGATAAAAGAATTATCCAGCTTATACCTGAAGTTAGGATAAATTTTGCATACGCTTTACCTCAAGCAGAAAGAATTGAAGAAGTTGCAGGTTTTCCTGGAAGGTTAACATGGGACGGAGAAAAGCTTACATCCGTTGCATCTCCAAGATTTGGAGGTTCAGGCCATGTTGGTAGAGTTGTTTTAGCAGCCATGAAGCATTACCCATTCTTAAGGTCAGCAATAAACATTAAGTATGAACCTAAAATTATTGAAGTTGCCAAGAAACTAGGTTTCAATGTTTCAAGTTTTAACCGTAAAGCTGAACCTAAAGATGTCAAAATTGTTGAAGGTAAAAGTTTAAGTTGGGGTGTTGAAGAGGCTTTAAAAACTGCTGGAATTCCATCAGATATAATTTACGATGTTGGGGATGTTGGAAAAGAGCCTATGATTAGGATTTTAGGTGAAAACCCATTTAAGGTTGTAGAAAAAGTTTTAAGGATACTTGATATGCTTAATAAGGTTTAATGTAGACAAGTATCAACAGGGCATCCTCCAGCATATTCAGCATCAACTGTTATTGGTTCCTCCTCAGCTTTAAGTAGAATCTCTGGTGGTGTAAATGTCAAAACTTGCTGTTTTTTGCTGCCATACCTGTAAACTGTTATTCCTTTGCATTTAAGTTTCCATGCAAGCATGTACACTTTTTTAACGTCTTCAATTGTTGCTTCATGCGGCAGATTTACAGTTTTAGCTACAGCATTGTCAGTATATTTTTGGAATGCAGCCTGCATTCTAACATGCCACTCAGGAGAAACATCAAAAGCAGTAACAAAAATTCTTTTAACATCTGAAGGTATCTCCTCAATCTTTTGAATCGAACCCTCCCTAGCAATTCTAGCTATCAAATCTTTACTGTAAAATCCAAGTTTTCTAGCTGTTTCCTCAAAAAGGCTGTTAACTTCAAGAAGTTTAGCTCCACCAAGAACATTACGAACATAGGATATAGCAAAAATAGGTTCAATTCCGCTTGTAACACCTGCAATTATACTTATAGTTCCGGTTGGAGCTATAGTTGTAGTAGTAGCATTTCTTAAAACTTTAAATCCTTTATTAGGCCAGATACTATCCTCAAAATTTGGGAATGAGCCTCTTTCTAATGCAAGCTCAACAGATTTTTTACGTGCTTCATCGGTTATTGTTTTCATAACTTTTTCAGCCAACTGTAAAGCTTCCTCAGAATTATATGGTATGTTAAGCATTATCAGCATTTCAGCCCAACCCATAACACCTAAACCAATTTTTCTGTTTCCTTTTGTCATCTGCTCAATTTGTGGAAGAGGATACCTATTCACATCAATAACATTATCAAGAAAATGCACAGCAACATCAACAAGCTCTTTAAGCTTCTCAAAATTTACTTCCTCATTTTCAACAACTTTTGCAAGATTTATTGAGCCTAAATTGCATGATTCATATGGAAGTAGCGGCTGCTCACCACAAGGATTAGTACTCTCAATGTTTCCAAGTTTAGGTGTAGGATTATGCCTATTAATTTCATCTATGAATATTAATCCAGGGTCACCTGTTCTCCAAGCCATTTCAGCTATAAGGTCAAAAATAAATTTTGCAGGTAAGTTTTTAACTTCCCTACCTGTTCTAGGGTTTATAAGAAAAATCTCATCACCTTTCTCAACAGCCTCCATAAATTTATCATCAACAGCAACTGAAAGATTAAAATTCTGGAATTTTCCCTCCTCAGCTTTGGCGGTGATAAATTCTACTATATCCGGATGATAAACACTTAAAACCCCCATATTAGCTCCTCTACGTCTCCCCCCTTGCTTAATAACGCTTGTTGCAACATCAAAAATCTGCATAAATGATACAGGTCCGGAAGCTATACCCATTGTAGATTTTACAACATCTCCTTTAGGTCTAAGCTTTGAAAACGAGAAACCTGTCCCCCCGCCAGATTTATGAATTAAAGCCATATACCTTACAGCATTAAAAATTCCATCAATAGAATCTTCAACCGGAAGGACGAAGCATGCTGAAAGCTGTCCAAGTTCTGTTCCAGCATTCATTAGGGTTGGAGAGTTAGGTAGAAACTCAAGATTAACCATAACCCTATAAAACTCGTTTTCAATTTTTTCAACTTCTTCCCAATTTTTACTGTAAAACTTTTCTACGCTTGCTATAGCTTTTGCAACCCTGCGAAACATTTGTCTGGGTGTTTCAATAATATTTCCATTTTCATCTCTAAGTAGATACCTACTTCTTAAAACTTTAATTGCATTAATGCTCAGCTTAAGGTCATCACTAACACCAATAAGCTTTTTTGCCTCACGAATCTCTGTACGCTTTTGCCTGTAAAGGATGTAAGATTTTGCAGCATCGATAAAACCCTTTTTCATAAGTACGGTTTCAACTATATCTTGAACATCCTCTACATTAGGGATTTCTCTTCCTCCAAATTTTTCTTCAACAATTAAAACAACATCTTCTGAAAGCTTTTTACATGTTTCAAAATCATCTTTACCAACAGATTTCATAGCTTTATATATTGCTTGAGCTATTTTTTCAGAGTTAAATGCTTCTAAGCTTCCATCTCTCTTACGTATATACTTAATCTTTGTTTTCATCCCTTACCCTAGAGGAGTAGGGAGTATTAGCCTTATAAAAGATTTTATAGTTTTAATGTAAAAATTTTAGATAAAGCTAAAAATCCTCAAAATTTGTGGGAGAGTTTTTAAGTTTGAGTGCTAGAACAGGCATAGTTTATAGCGAGAGATTTCTTGAACATAAAACAGGTGTACATTATGAAAATCCTAGACGTTTAATTATCGCTTTAGAAGCTCTTAAAAATTTAAACATTTTCCCCTCAGAAAAATGTACACTTATCGAGCCTAGAGAAGCAAGCATAGATGAGCTTAAACTTGTTCATGATGAGGATTATATTGAAACTATTAGAAGGTTTTCCCTTTCAGGTGGAGGACATTATGATGGGGATACTGTCCTCTCAAAGGAAAGTTTTGATGTTGCAAGGTTAGCTGTTGGAGGGATGCTTAAAGCTTCTTTAGAAGTTTATAATGGAAAACTGAGAAACGCTTTTGGCCTTATAAGACCTCCAGGCCACCATGCAGGCTTTTCTGGTGTTGCTTTAGGGGCTCCAACGGTTGGTTTTTGTGTATTTAACAATGTTGCAATTGTGGCAGCCTACATGCTTCAAAAAGGCTACATCAAAAAAGTTGCAATTTTTGATTTTGATGTTCATCATGGAAACGGAACTCAAGAAATTTTTAATGAGTCAGCTAAGGTTTTGTATATAAGTACCCATGAACGTGGAATTTATCCTGGAACAGGATATGAGTATGAGGTTGGAAGTGGGGAGGGTGAAGGTTTTAAGATTAACATTCCAATGCCTCATAGAGCTGATGATAATGCATACTTTAAGGCCTTAGATGAAATCATTATTCCGGTGGTTGACCAATTTAAACCTGATATTATCTTTCTTTCAGCAGGTTTTGATGCTCACCACTCAGACACTATTTCAACCATAACACTTTCAGCTGAATGTTACCTTAGGATAGGAGAAGTATTTGTAGATTTAGCTGAAAAACATTGTAATGGTAGAATTATAGGTTTTCTTGAGGGAGGATATTCAAGAGAAACATTATCAAAATCTCTCCCAGCAATTATTGCAACCCTAGCAGGTATAAAGGTAAAATTTGAGGACAGAAAAATTACAGCACCTGAAGCGGTATCAAGAAGAGTTGAAGAAACAATAAGTAGCGTAAAAAAGGTGCTTTCAAAATACTGGAAAATCTAGTTTAAACAGTTTTTCCTGTTTAACGCATCAATATACCTTAACAATTTTTGCATTGGAATGTTCGCAAACAATATATACCCATTACAGGAGTATAGTAACTTGAAACATCCCCTTGAAGCATAAAAATATGCATAAAAGCATACAAATAATAGATAAATTCCTAAGTTTTTTAGCCGATAATGAGTGGCATCAATTAAATAAGATTCAAGAAAAACTTGGAATTCCTCAGGAAAAATTAACTTTAATCGTAAACTTCTTAGAAAAATATGATTTTGTAACTTGTAGGGAAGGAAAGGTAAAGATAAATCAGCAATTAAAAAGTTTAATTAAAGAAGAGCTAGAATAGTTTTCTCTAAAAAATCTCTGGCATATTTTGACCTATTAACTTCAACTTAGTAAACTTCCTATAGCTTGCTTGGCTTACAGCTTAACGGATTTATTAAGGCAAGGAGGTTTTTTACCTGTTAAGGCCTTTTATATTAGCTTTTGATGGGAAGATTTAAGTTTATAATCAGCATAGAAGATTGGTTGAGGGGAGAAATTTTGGTAAGTAAGGCTGTAAAGGTTGGAATACCTGTAATTATTCTGATCTTGGTTGTTGCTGTTGTAGCATATCTAGCAATGGCTCCAACCCCACCACCAGCACCTACGCCGCCTCCAAGTATAGTTATGGGTACAACAGATAAAATTTCAACATTAGACCCTGCAAAGGCATATGACTTCTATACTTGGGAAGTTTTTAACAATATTTTCCAAGGCTTAGTTAAGTATAAGCCTGGGACAACGGAGCTTGAGATGGGTTTAGCAGAGTCTTACACTATAAGTGAGGATGGGCTTGTTTATACATTCAAACTTAAACCAAACTTAAAGTTTAGTGATGGTTCTCCATTAAACTCTACTGTTGTTAAGTACTCTATTGATAGGGTTGCTAAACTTGGAGAAGATCCATCATGGCTTGTTACAGCCTTTGTTGAGAAGGTTGAAGCACCAGACCCATTAACAGTGGTAATAAAATTAAAGAAGCCAGTATCTTATTTCCCAGCTTTACTTGCAACACCGCCATACTTCCCAGTTAATCCAAAAGACTATCCGCCTGATAAAATTGTTGAACCTAATCCTCCAACATGTTCAGGACCCTATAAGATGGTTAAATGGATTAGGGATGTTGAGATTGATCTTGAAGCAAATCCATACTACTGGGGTGAACCGCCAAAAGCAGAATCCTTTGTTATTAAGTTTTATAAGGATGCAACATCCCTTAGACTTGCTGTTGAAAAGGGAGAAATTGATTTGGCATGGAAAACTTTAAACCCTGTTGACATCAAAAGTATCAAGGAGGCTGGAAAGCTTAAAGTTGTTGAGGCTCCAAGCGCCTTTATAAGGTATATAGTTTTCAATTGTCAATCTGATATCTTCAAAGATAAACTAGTAAGGCAGGCTATAGCTGCTGCAATTGATAGAGCTGAAATCTGTGAAAAAATCTTCTATGGTACAACTGAGCCGTTATACAGCATGGTTCCAATGGGTATGTGGAGCCATAAAGACGTGTTTAAGGAAAAGTATGGTGCAGGTCCAAACCTAGATTTAGCTAGGCAACTTTTAACCCAAGCTGGTTACAGTGAAGATAATAAGCTTTCAATGGAGCTTTGGTTTACTCCAACTCATTATGGTGACACTGAGCAAGCTGTTGCAACAATGATTAAAGATCAGCTTGAAAAAACTGGTATGATAACTGTTAAGCTTTCATCAGCTGAATGGGGAACATACACCGACTATCTAACTAAAGGTGTTATGCCAGCTTTTCTTTTAGGCTGGTATCCAGACTATATTGATCCAGATGATTATCTAACACCATTTATGCATTCAAAATATAGCTATTCCATAGGGGCTTTCTACAACAATACTGAATGTGATAAGTTACTTGAAGAAGCTCAAATTAAAGTTTCAATAGAAGATAGAACAGCACTTTATGAGCAGATTCAGCAAATATTAGCTGAGGATTGCCCAGAAATACCATTATTCCAAGGTAAATTAACGGTTGTTACCCAGCCTAATGTTGAAGGTGTAGTTCTAGACCCAACAATGCTTCTTAGATACTACCTTATTTACAAGACCTAAAAATTAAAACTAAACCTTTATTAACATTAAAAAAATCCCCTATTTTTTGATATTAATGGCATCATTAAGAGCATACATTATTACAAGGATTCTGCTTACAATTCCAATGGTTTTCATACTTTTAACCATAGTTTTCTTTATAATGAGGGCTGTTGGTGACCCTGTTACAGCAATTGTTGGTGCTCATGCTCCTCCAGAGCAGGTTGTAAGATTGAGGGAGGAGTTAGGGTTAAACAAGCCTTTAATCTACCAATACTTTGACTACATTATTCAGCTTTTAAGGGGAGATTTAGGTAGGTCTCTAATTTGGGGTAAAAGGCCTGTTATTGCTGAAATATTAGACCATTTTCCAGCTACGGTTGAACTTACAATCTCAGCTTTTATAATAAGTATAATTATAGGCGTTTTTTTAGGTGTTTTTTCAGCTTCAAGTTATGGTAAACCTTTAGACCATACTATAAGATTTGCTGGAATAGTTACATATGCACTTTTTATCCCATGGTTTGGAATGATGCTTCAACTTATCTTTGGTGTCTATCTTGGTTGGCTTCCAATAGGTGGAAGAATAGATCCTAAAATGTATCCTGCAACTATAACTGGGCTTTACGTTTTGGATAGTATTTTAACCTGGAATTTTGAAGCTTTAAAGAGCAGCATACTTCACCTGATTCTTCCATCAATAACTCTGGGTATTGTCCTTTCTGGAGTTTACATAAGAATCACAAGAAGCTCAATGATTGAAGTTTTAAGGCAAGATTTTATTATTGCAGCTAAAGCTAGAGGTTTACCTGATAGGATTATAGTTTTTAAGCATGCATTAAAGAACGCATTTATCCCAGTTTTAACTATGATGGGGTTACAGTTTGCAATTTTACTTGCAGGTGCAGTTTTAACTGAAACAACTTTTTCTTGGCCTGGTATGGGAACCTTCCTGCTTGAAAGAATTCAATATAGGGATTTTACGACCGTTCAAGGTACTATTGTTTTCTTTGCTTTACTTGTAGCTTTTGTAAGTCTTGTTGTTGATATTTTCTATGCATTTCTGGATCCTAGGGTGAGATATTAGTTGGCAGGTTTAGTTGAGCATGTTGGTGCTATATTTTCTAGGAGGAGGGCTGGAAGATACACTATTATAGCTGGAGGATTAATAGTTTCTACGGTATTTTTTATGGCTTTATTTGCGGATATAATATCCCCCTATAATCCTATAGATTTTGTTGCACCACCCTTACAGCCTCCAAACAAAAACTTTCTTATGGGTACTGATGCTTTAGGCAGAGATATTTTAAGTAGAATTATTCATGGTTCTAGAACTGTTTTAACTGTTGCACTTGCCTCAAGTATTCTTTCGATGCTTGTAGGTGTAACTTTAGGCTTATTTTCAGGTTATAGTGGAGGTTACATGGATAGACTTCTATCTCTTATAATGGATAGTATGTATGCTTTTCCAGGATTAATTTTGGCGATAACTATTGCAGCTATACTTGGTCAAGGATTATACAATATGATTATAGCTATTGCCGTAGTCTATATTCCAACATATTTTAGGATGACAAGAGGTCAAGTTTTATCTTTGAAGGAGCAACTTTATGTTGAAGCTGCAAAAGCTATTGGTGCAGATACGAAAACAATAATGTTTAAGTATATCTTGCCAAATCTTGCTTCAACTATTATAGTTGTTTTTACCTTAAATATTGCAGATGCAATTTTAACTGAGGCTGGCTTAAGCTTTCTAGGTTTAGGTATATCTCCACCAACTCCTGATTGGGGTTTTGACCTTAAAGCTGGTCAAAGCTTCCTTATTTCAGGTTACTGGTGGCTTATAACATTTCCAGGTTTAATGGTTATCATTTTAACTATAGGTTTTAGCTTACTTGGTGAAGGTTTAAATGAAGCTTTAAATCCAAGGTTGAGAAAAAGATGAGCTTGCTTGAAGTTAAAAATTTAAAGGTTTACTATTTTACTGAGGTTGGTGTAGTAAAGGCTATTGACAATATTTCTTTAAGTGTTAGGAAGGGTGAAAGTTTAGGTGTTGTTGGTGAATCTGGTTCAGGTAAATCAACTTTAGCATCAGCAATACTTAGACTTATACCTCCACCTGGTAGAATTGTTGATGGTAAAATATTTTTTGATAATATTGATTTAACAAGCATTTCTGAGGAGGAAATGAGGAGGATTAGAGGTAAACGCATATCCATGGTTTTCCAAGACCCCATGACTTCACTTAATCCTCTTCAAAGGGTTGGTGACCATCTGATTGAAACAATAATGACCCATGAGAAGGTTGAAAAGGAGGAGGCTAAAAATAGGGCTTTAAAGCTTTTTAGTAGAGTAGGTATTCCAAGTGATAGGTTTAAGGATTACCCGCATCAATTTAGTGGCGGGATGCGGCAGAGAGTTATGATAGCTTTAGCTTTAGCCTTAAACCCTGACCTTATCTTGGCTGATGAACCTACAACAGCTTTAGATGTTATTATCCAAGCTCAAATATTAGACTTGTTAAAAGATTTAATGGAAAGCTATAAAGTAAGCTTAATTCTCATCTCTCATGACCTTTGTGTTGTTGCTGAAGTTGTAAAAAAGATTGCTGTAATGTATGCTGGCCAAATCTTAGAGCTTAGTGATGTAAACTCGATTTTTAATGAGCCTCTTCACCCATATACTATGGGGCTTTTAGGTTCTATCCCAAATATTGAACTTGAAAAGCAGGAATTAAAGTTTATTCCCGGCTTTCCGCCGGATATGGTTAATCCTCCACCTGGTTGCAGGTTTCATCCAAGATGCCCTAAAGCAATGGATACTTGTAGAGTAAGGGAGCCGCCAATGATTAAGGTTGGTGAAAATCGGTATGTTAAATGCTTCCTTTATGGTGATTAAAGATTGAATAAGGCTGTTGAACCTCTTATTAAAGTTGTAAATCTTAAAAAGTATTTTCCAGTGCAAAAAGGTTTTGTTGAAACGCTTTTAGCTAGAAGAGTTGATTATGTTAAGGCTGTTGATGGTATAAGTTTTAAAATTAATCGTGAAGAAGTTTTTGGTTTGGTTGGTGAAAGCGGATGTGGAAAAACAACTACTGGTAGACTTTTAGCTAAGCTTCTTGAACCAACCGAAGGTGAAATATTTTTTGACGGGGAAAATATAACCCATGTTAAAGGTGATAAGCTTAGAAAGCTTAGAAGAAGGATTCAAATTATTTTTCAAGATCCTTACGCCTCCTTAAATCCTAGAATGAGGATTGGTGACATTGTGGGTCATGCATTGGAGATTCATGGGATAGCTAAAGGTGAAGCGAAGAAGAATCTTGTTTTTAAAACATTAGAGGAGGTTGGTTTAACACCCCCAGAAAAATTCTATAACCTTTATCCTCATGAGCTTAGTGGAGGTCAAAGGCAGAGAGTTGCTTTAGCTAGAGCTATCATACTTAAACCTGAGTTTATAGTTGCAGATGAACCTGTTTCTATGATTGATGTATCCATTAGGGCTTCAATTTTAAATACTATGCTTAAACTTAAAGAGGACTTCAATCTAACGTACCTTTTTATAACTCACGATTTAGCTGTGGCAAAGTATATCACAGATAGGATTGCAATAATGTATCTTGGAAAAATTGTGGAGGTAGGGCCAACAAGAAAAGTGTTATCTTCACCTCTTCACCCATATACTCAAGCCTTACTCTCAGCTGTTCCAACACCTAATCCTAAAACTAGTAAAGTTAAAGTTTTTGTTGGAGGTGAAGTTCCAAATCCAATAAGTCCTCCATCTGGTTGCAGGTTTCATCCAAGATGCCCTAAAGCAATAGAAGATTTATGTAGTAAACTTGAACCAAAAGAGTATAGCTATACTTGGGACCATGTTGTTTATTGCCACTTATATGGCTAATGGCATTATAGGTTGATAGCAAACTTAAAAAATTTAACTTAATTTAATAGTCTTTAAAATTGATGATTTTTAGTATTTTCCACTTCCAGCATTAAACCTATCATGCCATAAATATAAATATAAAATAAGAATAAACATTGGCGAAATATTGTTGAAACTATAATATGGGAGGATGGAGCTCAGCTTGGAAGATTAAATATAGCAAGATACTTCTGCAATCTGAAAACACTTTAAAATAAAAGAAAATTTTTAAGGAAAAATTATTTTTGGTGGTTTAACATGTATGAGTTGACTTTATTGTTAAAGAGGTTAAAGGTTTTTGTGCTGCGGGTACCGCGTCGGTGAAAAAATAGTTTACAAAGAGCCTAACATTGACTTAGAAAAATCTGATAGGGTATGTGTTTTTGCTCCTGGCTCAATATTACCCTACATAGCCGGATTGGTTAGAACTTCAGCAGAAAAAGATGACTGGATACCTTTTAAAGCAGAAATACAATGTCCTGATTCAAATAATACTGTAATTTTTGAAGTACGAAGAGAAAAGGTTTAAACTTATTATTTCTAAATTTTCCTATCAAAGTATATATTTTTCCCTTTGGCTGATACTGGTATCCCTAGTATTATGGTTGCTTCAGGTAAAAGTTTAAGTTTTCTTGCTGCAACTCCAACTCTATACATTATCCTATTATCTAGGTTGTGGATGCTTGCAGTTTTAACAGCTGAGCCTATAGCTATACCTAAATCTAAAATTTTAAACATGCAGTTTGGCCCCTCAACATCAGCTTTGCTTGTTCTTACAGCTTTCTTAAATTCTTCGCAAGATGAATACCCGCAGCCACCACAGTTTGCACCATAAGCAATGTTTCCCCTTACTCCTACAAGGAGCACAGCATCTGAATCCTTAACATTTTTAGCATCCCTACTCCATGCTGCAGATTTTTTCTCCTCTCCAATCTTCTCCATAACTTCAGCTATAGAATTTTTTTCTTCACCAGTTACAAGGGAAATAAGAATATCATCAATTCCACCACTTTTTGGTGCTGTTCTAACTGAAATAGCCATCAGCTTTGAAGTTTCTAAAACAATTTTCCTCTCAAATTCCTCTCCACCTTCAATAGGCAAAATTTACCGCGCCCTCCCTACTAAAACTTTTACAATAAAACATTTATTTTTTTATGATGATAAAGTTTTTTACACCGTTAATAGGCTGTCGAAAAATTCTTAGAGAGTTCTGCTTGATTTATTCTTTTTGGGGTTGGTTGGGTATGCTGGTTAAGGCAACTTTGAGTTTTGCTATGAGGTTGCCTCCAAAGCCAACCAATCCCATCCATGAAACCCTAGTAGCCTTTAGAAATGCGGTTAGGCATGCAGTAAACTGGTGTATTGAAAATAAGACTATAAATCTCGCTAAAGCCCACCACAACCTCTACTATAAGCTTAAAGAAGCTTATAGGCTTCCAGCAAGGCTGGCATTAGACACTATTAGACAAGGAATATGGATAGCTAAGGGCTGGCTAAAGAATCCTAAGCGTGGAAGAAGACCAATAATACGCAAACTCTCAATGATTCTGACACCCAAACAAAGCTACAGCTTTAGTTGGACTGAAGCATCAATCTTAACTGTTGAAGGCAGAAAAACAGTTGCAAGAAGAGGTAGAAAAAGAAACCTACTATTCATAATAAATACTCAGATGGCTAGGGATGTGCTTGAAGGTCCCGGTAGAGTTTTGGTTGAAAACTGTGCAACAAAAATACTGCTAAGCCAAGAGGCTTCAGCAGCAAAATATGTTAGTGAAGCCTTCAACCTACCAAAATATGAGGTTGAAGTGTTGCCGGATCTGACGCCGGGGAGAGCATTCATGATTGCAGATGCAATCCACATACCAATAGCATTCTACGCATCAGACGAAGAATACTGGTACTTCACAACAAAACCAGAGGAAAGAGCAAAAATGTGCTGGGGAGAAACAGCCTAACATTTACCTCTCTATTCTGATTCTGCAAAAAATTCCAATCCTTAAAATCTTTATAAGTGCTGAAAAATAGCATCATGATTTTATGTGAAATGGTGCGATTTAAGTTGAAAGGTTTTAGCTCTACTGTTACTGTACTTTTTACGGTGTTCGTTGTTGTTACGGTAACGACCGCACTTTATACTTGGTTTCTATCTTCCACTCCAGCGGCGGCTAAAGATATAAGGAAAGGTTATGAGATAGCTGAAAAACTTTACAGGAAGTAAACACCAGCAGAATTGCGGCTTCAAAAAACCTTTTAAGGAAACCCTTTTTAGCTAAGCAAACATTCCCTATCATAGTTCTCTGTTCTGGGGAGATGCTTGTAGAATGGTTAAGGTTGAGAAGAGGATAAAGGTTCATAGGGAAGGTAAGGTTTTTGAGGTTACGGCGTTGTTTGATACTGGCTCAAGAAGAAGCTACTTTAGCAGAAATTTTGCTGAAAAATTGGGGTTTGAGCCTTATAGGGAGCCTAGGGAAGTGGCTTTAGCGGTTAAAGGTAAAACTGCCAAGCTTATAGGGAGGACAACGGTCTACTTGGAGGTTGATGGATACGTTTTGCCTGAAGAAGAAACTATTGGTGTTATCGAGGATCTTCGTGTAGATGCAATCATAGGCTTAAACATCATGGAAAGCTACGGAATCTACATTGAGGGGGATGAGCTGAAGTTTAAGCAGAAACCTCCAACATCAGCAATAATCTAGCTGGTTAGGTTTCAAAAAAGAAGTTTTTTGGGTTTTAGGGTTAAGTTTTTAGCTTCTGGTTTTTCTGCATGGCATGAGTACCACAATAACAGCTATGACAGCCGTAACTATACCGTAGGGTATTGGGGTCTTATACCATGGAACGGCTATGGTGAGGTGTGCTGGTTTGCTGCTGTAAACTTGGTCTAGGTAGTGGTAGGCTGCAGTAATGCCGTAGGACCCCTCTGTTAGCTTCACTGGCACCATATATGTTCCGTTGGCTCCTGTTATGGCTGTTGCTACAGGTTTTCCGTTAGCCAAAATTTGAACTGTTTCATTTGGTAGTGGCACCCCTCAGCTAAAAGTGTTCCGGAGGCAAGAACCGACTCTCCGGGTTCGGCTTGAGTCTTTGAGAGGCTTAACGTTATGGTTGGTTTTGCCCACTAGGTAAGAGCTACCCCATAAACTCAAGCGCCATTATCCTAATAAGAGCGTAAACTTTAGTTGCATTGGGTTCTAACTTTAAGCTTTAAAATAATAAAAAGGTAATCTATAAAAACTTTAAAGGTCTTCATACCTAACAATTAACATTTATTTAACAAAATTTTTAATATCTTAAACAGTAATATAGTTTTATGGAAAGTAAATTAAAATTAGTGTATAGGATAGGTTTTCCACCTCTTTTTTACCCGGAGATAACCCTTGCTGAACAGCTTGAAATTGCTGCAAGTAGGTATGGCGAAAAGACTGCGTTAATTTATGCAGAACCAAAATTTCCTGCAAGCACTCAAGAAAAAATGACGTTTAAAGAGTTAAATGACATAACCAACAAGCTTGCAAGTTCACTGGTTGAAATAGGCATAGAAAAAGGGGAAAAAGTTGGTGTAGTTATACCTAACTCTCCCGATTTTGTTGTATCGCTTTATGCTCTCTGGAAGATTGGAGCTATTCCAGTACCAATAAATCCCATGTATAAAGAAATTGAGTTAGAATACATTTTAAAGGATTCTGAAGCTACAGCAATCATAATACATAGTTCAAGCTATCCTGTATTTGAGAACATAAAAGAAAAAACAAAAGTTCGGAAAGTTGTAATTTGTGGTAACGGGGAATTAAGAAAACTGATAGAAAGTGGTAGTGGGGAATTTAAAAAACCCGAAATTTTACCAAAAGAAGACTTGGCTGTTTTGCCCTATACTGGTGGAACTACTGGAATGCCAAAAGGTGTAATGTTAACACATTACAATTTAGTGTCAAATGCCTTACAACTTGCTGTTGCATTAGGCCTTAGTCAAGCTGACACCCATGTGGGTAGTATGCCTATGTTTCACATGGCAGAGTTTGGGTTTTTCAATATACTCCTTAGATGTGGAGGAACTTATGTTATTATGGGTAGATTTGACCCAAAACTGCTCGCCGAAAACATAGAAAAATACGAGGCTACAGTAAGCTGGGCGGTTCCACCAGCTCTTAATATTCTAGTCACATTCTTAGAGAACTCAGACAGAACGTATGACTGGAGATATCTTAAGGTCTTTGTTACTGGCGCTTGGCCTGTGGCACAGGCCTTAATTGAGAGGCTAAAGAAGGTTGCTGCCGAGAAATGTAATAACCCCCACTTAGTCCACAATCAGGTTTGGGGTATGACTGAAGCTAGTCCAATGGTAACAACAAATCCTGCTCTTAGACTAGATAAAAGTTACACTCAAGGAATTCCACTTCCAGACATTGAGTTAAAGATTATAGACCTTGAGACAGGAAAAGAGTTGGGGATAAATCAAAGTGGAGAAATTGTAATTAGAGGTCCAAACATTTTTAAAGGTTACTGGAAAAGAGAAGAAGAGAATCGGGAGTGTTGGTGGTATGATGAAAAGGGAAGAAAATTCTTTAGGACAGGAGATTTAGGATATATAGATGAAGAAGTTTTTCTACATTTTCAAGATAGAGTTAAAGAAGTTATAAAGTATAAAGGTTACACAGTAGCACCATTTGAGCTTGAAGCACTTTTAATGAGGCATGAAGCAGTTTTAGATGTAGCTGTAATCGGTAAGCCAGATGAAGAGGCAGGAGAAATACCAAAAGCATATATTGTTCTAAAGCCAGAATACCGTGGTAAGGTCAACAAGGATGAAATAATTGAGTGGGTAAGGGAACGTATTTCTGGATACAAGAGAGTTAGGGAAGTTGAATTTGTTGAATCTTTACCTAGAACTCCTTCTGGGAAGCTTTTACGAAGGGTTTTAAGGGAAAAAGAAAGAGAGAAGCATAAATTATGAGGCTTTGCATGGTATAATTTTTGAGGTTGAAGAGATTATATTGCATATTGAAGGCACTAAAGTTAGAATACGGGTTAAGGTTGAAGGCCTAAAGAAGCTTTAAAACTTTTTAACATTTCAGATAGAAGCTAAGCTCAAACCTATAAACATCAAGAAAATCTAAGCTAAGCAGAAGCCCCACCTGATAAGCATCTTATCAACATATTTAAGTCTTCCTGAAAACGTTGTACTTTCATGTTTAAAACAGTCTGAGGGTGGGGCTTTGCTGTTTTAAGATGCTATGAAACAGCGGGAAAACAGGTAGAGTTTAAGGCTAGGGTTGAAGGTATATCAGTAATCAAGGTTAACCCTAAGGGGACAAGCAG
>Ga0180301_10001692_pt1 | contig 17285 bp, 16 predicted proteins | sample GuaBasSediGuay16_FD_121797 | JGI IMG/M metagenome (GOLD analysis project Ga0180301, IMG submission 121797) | Subseafloor sediment microbial communities from Guaymas Basin, Gulf of California, Mexico - Guay16, Core 4569-2, 12-15 cm | ecosystem: Environmental > Aquatic > Marine > Hydrothermal... | reverse complement strand
CATTCGCCTTTAGGTGAGAAGTAGATTCCTAAAATTTCTACTTCAATTTGTTGTTCAAGTTTTGCTATTTTTTCATTTAGACGTGTAATTTCATTGTTTAATTCGTTTATTTGGCTTTGTAATGCAGTAATGGTTACCTCGCGTTCAGATATGGTTTCTTCTAACTCTTTAATTCTATCTTCTAGGCCAGTTGAGCGAGGTAGCAATATGTAGCTTGAAGATACGCCTATAATGATTCCAATAATGAGAAATATGATTACACGTTTATTCATCACATTTCCTCCATGCAGTAAGGATACATTGTGTCTTGTAGGCTTTAAGCTTTGGGATGAAATTATGTGAAGAACAATATCTTTAATTTAACTTCGTCATGATGTTTATATCATTATTAATGTATTTATTAGTAAGGTGAGGGATAGAAGGATGACAGCAAATCAAAAAAGAACAGTTCACATAATATTGGAGAGAGGAAAGTGTGCTTGGGGTCAATGCTACTTTTGTGGATGGGGTAAAAAGAGAGTTGAAGTATCAGTGGATGAGCTTAAAAGAAGATTTGAAGGTTTTATTAAGAAGCATGTTAGTAGGGGTGGGATAGGTAGGCTGAAGATTTTTTCGTCAGGAAGCTTTTTAGATGAAGAACAGTTTCCAAAAGATTTTGTTAAATGGATTGTTGAAATTGCTGAAAAACATGATATTGATGAGGTAGTAATCGAGTCTAGACCAGAATTCATCAGTAAAGAAAAACTGGAATTGCTAAGAAGTGGTAAAGTGAAGATTACAGTTGCCATGGGCTTAGAATTAGCTGATGATGAATTTTTGGCTAAATATTATAAGAAAGGATTTAAAGTTGAAGACTATTTAAGAGCTGTAAAGCTTCTACGTAAATATGGGTTTGGAGTTAGAGTTTATGTTCTAGTTAATGGTCATCCCATATTATACAGGGAACCTGAGCTTCAAAAAAGACTTCTTGAAAAGACTATGAAATTGACGCTTGAGATTGCTGATAGTATTGTAATTATAAATGCGTATCCACATGTGCAATCGGATTTATGGGAAGATTGGATTAAAGGTGAATGGAAACCCCTAGATGAAAAGCAATTCTATGAGCTTGTAAGGGAATGGAAAGATAATCCAAAGGTGGAATTAGATTTTAGCAACTATAATTTCATACCGAAATTTCCAAGGTCAAAGAGGATATTTCTGAAGGGAGTTGGACACGACTATATTGTTCATCCCTACTATGAAGTTTGGCAAGACTACTTTATACGATTCTATAAACCACCACAAGGAAAAAACTACGTATTATTCCTTCCATGCGCATATAGAAAGCCATATACTAGATCTAGAACTTGGAGAGCAATTTTAAATGTAATTTCAGGATACCCATTCTTCAAGAAGCTACATTTAATTGCAGTTAGTAGTCCAGGAGTCATACCATATGAGTACGTTAAGTATTATCCATTTAATGCATATGACTGGCCTGAATGGCTTGAAACAGAAGAAATTAAGAAGGAATATATTGAAGTAACTAAGGAACGGGTTAAAAGATATGTAAACGCCCATAAAGAACATTATAATCATTACTTTGCCTACTTTAGACCAGACTCTGAAACTATTAAGGCCATAAAAATGGCATTTGAAGAATTAAAGCTAAGTGACAAATTAACAGTCATCTTGGATAATGAAACCTATAATCAAATTGTAAAGGAGGAATTTAAGCCAGCAGTTGCACATCCACTGGCGATTGGAAAGTTGAGATCAACCTTAAAATCAAAGCTTCAATTTGAAAAGTCTTAACGCATTCTTACCTAGAACAAGCTCCAATTCATCTTCACTCAACCCTGAAACTCTTACCTTCTCTATCTCGAAGGCTGGATGTCCAAAGGGCATGTCAGAACCATAGAGAACTCGATCTACACCTACAATTTCAACTGCCTCTTTAATTTTTGCATGCATTGGCATTCCAGAAGTCTCAAGGTATATGTTTTCATGCTTCTTTGCAACTTCAATGGCACCGTTAATATATACTATATGTCCATGACCCATATGACCCAAAATTATCTTTACGTCAGGATAAACGTCTGCTAAATTACCAAAATGCCACGGCAGTGACCATGGTGGATGACCACAATGAAATAGCACTGGGACATCATATTTCCTCGCTAAATTCATGATAGGATAAACAACATCTTGATCAGGTAGGAATGCATCTAATAATGGATGAAGTTTAATGCCTTTAAAGCCGAAATCTTCAATATACTTTTTCACTTCACTTACAGCTTTCTCACCTTCATAAGGGTTAACCCAAACTAAACCAAATATTCTCCTAGGATACTTCTCCACGGCATCCAACGTAACTTTATTGGGAAGTGAAAAAACAATGCAAGCGCTAATATTGTATTTATTCATTATACTGAGCATACCTTTAACATCTAACTCGACATTGAATAGAGGGAAGGAACCCAAATGTGTATGTGCATCAATCAATACAACCATATACATCACCTAACAACATATTCAATCTTCAAGGCCTTCCGTATACCAGCAATTAAGGGTAAACTAACAATAATATCTATTACACTTAAGGGGAAAAAGGTTACCAGGTCTAGATATGCAACTGGACCAAATAACATGTAGTCATAGAAGAAGTATGCAAAATTCTTCCACACATGACTTAAAGCCATTGAAATAACCTCAGAAAGCCTATGATTAGAAGTGATTTTATCTCGCATATAACCTATAATAAATCCCATGACACCACGAATAAAAATTGTTGCTGGAGCCCATTGAATAAAAGCACTTTGATATAACGGATTCCAAACATCAAATAACATTGCACCAACACCACATGCAAAGGCACCAATCTTAGGGCCGAAAAGAATGCTGGCAACAAAGGATGCAACATCACCCATATGCCAAACACCCAAGGGCTTAGGCATAGGAATAGCAATACAAGTCATAACATAAACCAGGGTAGTGAGCATACTAGTATAAGCAACATATCTAGCACGACTTATACTCAAATTCTCACCCAAGAATCAAGAGGAGAAATAAAATTTAAGTCAATAACAAAACCTTAATATTAAATCTTAACTATCAAAGGACTACATCTAAGCATCTAGATGATTATCATAAATAGATTTAAGGTTAACCTTAAATATATAAAAAATTTCTTTAATATTGATGACAAACATTCATCTTAAATGTACAAGATGCGGCGAAAAATACACTACAGAGAGCATTATGGGAAGATGCATAAAATGCAATGGACCACTCGAAATCATATACAACTATGAACTTATAGCCAATATACTCTCAAGAGAAAAACTTGAAAAAAGAGTGGACGGTGTATGGAAATACATAGAAGTCTTACCATGCAATCCTAAATCAATAATTTCACTAGGTGAAGGAAAAACAGCACTAATTAAATGCGATAAATTAGGAGAAAAGCTAGGCCTAAAAAAACTCTATGTGAAGGATGAAACTAAGAATCCTACAGGCTCATTCATAGACCGTGGAGCCTCAGTACTAGTAACCAAATTAAATGAAAAGGAATTTGAGGGAGTATATGGTTTATTTAAGGGTAATTTAGGAGCTTCCTTGGCAGCATATTCGGCTAAAGCAGGACTAAAATGCACAGTCTTCATCTCACATCAAATAGACGCCAGCAAACTATATCAAATAATAGTTTATGGAGCCACCATACTACCAGGATATAAATTCAATGAAATAAAATTTAATGAAAAATACTATCTCGCCGATAATGCTGACCCTTTCATACTTGAAGGAGAAAAGACAATTGGCTTCGAAATAATTGAAGACTTCGATTGGCAATCCCCAGACTTCATAATTGCACCTATGGGTAGTGGAGGATTAGTGTCAGCTATATGGAAATCACTTAATGAATTCCAAATACTAGGATTAATAGACGAAGTAAATTCAAAAATAATAGGAGTACAACCACAAGGATGCGCTCCAATAGTAGACAAATTCCATTCCAAGAAGGATCCAAAAAATAATTTTGAAAGAACAATTGCCGTTGACATTGCATTCAAAAAACCAACTAGAGATATAGAGGCAATAAGGGCTTTGAGGGAAAGTAATGGATATGCAATTAAAGTTTCAGATGAAGAAATGTTATGGGCCTCCAAGGCACTAGCCAAAATGGAGGGAATATTTGCTGAGCCAGCCGCAGCATCAACAATTGCATGCATAAGTAAACTTTTAAATCAAGGCATTATAGACCCCTCAGACACAATAGTCTGCATCATCACTGGATCCGGCTTAAAGGATCCAGTTGCAGCAATAAAAGAGCTTGAAAAAAATGTAATGCTAGAGAAATTTATTAGATTTAAAGTTAAAACTAAACCTCGAATTGGAATTGGAAGTACAAAAATACAGATATTAAAAATCCTTGAGAATGAAAAACTTCATGGATATGAAATTTGGAAGAAGATACATGAGAGCAAAGTTAGAATCAGTATACCAGCAATCTATCAACACCTAAAGGAATTAGAGCAAATAGGGTTAATCTCCAAAAGTAAAAGTGAGATAATTAAAGGGCGAGTACGAACCTACTATGCCATAACTACGAAGGGAGTTGAATTATTGAAGGCACTAACATAAATAAGTTTAGATAATTTGAGGGAGCAAAGTGAAGAATACATGCAATATGATCTTACAGGGTTATCCTCCAGGTGCTTGCAGCGTCATAATGCCTGATAAAAGTATTAAAAGAGCATGCGAAGCAACCCTACGAAAGAAAAACGGAATCTACTATAGGCTTATAGAAGCAATTCAACTCTCTCGACCCGAAGACTATCTCTCCATATACCAGAGCGGCTGTAACCATAGATGCTTGAAATGTCATTCATGGAGCTTCACACAATACTATAGCGGAGAATGGATGTCAACTGAAGACTTAGCTTTAAGAGTAGCTGAATATGAAGAAATAGTTACTGCATGGGAGCCACGTGAAAGAGCAACCATGTGGCATGCAACAGATCTCTGCAGACACTGCGGTTCCTGTGTAATTTATGGTAGAAGAAGTAAATACTGTCCAAATAAACTGGATGTAGATGAAATAGTTTTTAGCATTCAAGGCTGGGGACCAGCTAGAAATATAGTCTCCTTCACTGGTGGAGACTTAGCATGCTGCGCTGAATTCTATGCTCAAGCAGCAGAGAAAATTAAAGACCAATGCAAGAAAATATGGGTCCTCCTCGAAACTAACGGGTATGGATTAACCAAGCAAAATTTAGAAATATTGGCTAGTGGAGGAGTTGATTCATTTTGGCTTGACATAAAGGCATATGATGAGGAGGTGTATAAGAAGCTATGTGGAACAACCAATAAGTGGATTTTAAAAGTACCAGAACTCGCAATTGATATGGGCTTCATCTTAGAAGTCTTAACATTATATATTCCAAACTGGGTAGAAGAGGATCAAATAGTCAAAATAGCAGAGTTAATAGCATCCATCAATCCTGAAACACCCTTCACAATACTTGCATTCTTCCCACAATATAAGCTAATGAATGTTAGAAGACCCAAATTGATGGAAATGGTTAAAACATACTTCAAGGTAAAAGAAGTAGGCCTAAAAAATGTTAAGCTTGGAAACATATCAGTCTTCACTAAAAATGAAAGAGATTTGGAATTATTAGTAAGCCTTGTTGGATTAGAAACCATAGGTTAAATAGGACAATAGCTATCATTATTATAGAATTATTATTTATGTAATATACGTGGAGTCTATGATTGCAGAATTAAGAGAGGCAGAGGAGTTTTTCAACATATTTGCTAAGCAGAGGGGATACAGCATTTCCTTGTCAGTCATTCTTAGGCAATTACTAATATTTTCGCTATTGACAGCACTAATACTAATATTTTCAGCGGTGCTTTATACCATTAAATTAGGTGAAATTGCAATACTAATTCTAATTATATATGTAGTCTCTGGAGGTTTATGGTTCATACATAAAGTAATTTTTGTTAAAAGTTTAATATCAGAATATAAGTCCTGGTTGATGGCAATTAAAGGAGTACAATACGCTGAGAGAAATACCCTTAAAATTAAAGAATACTTAATGAGATATATTATTTCAAGCTTTGTTGTCTCTCTTATCGGTTTACTCGAAATAATAGAGATAATTAGAGGATTATTGGGATAATTATTAAATTGTACATATTTTAGGGGCAAAAGCTTATTAGGGGCGGGGGAGATAGTAGATGTCGGGGGAGATAGTTGTTATTCGATATTCGACCCAAAATCTCTGAAGAAGATTTGTTCAATAGAGAAAAAGAATTGAATGAAATTCTTGAAGCACTAAGATTGGGCGAAGGAATTATCCTAGTCACTGGCATTAGAAGAATTGGTAAAAGCAGCATAGTCAACGTTGCCTTAAGAAAAAGTAATCTACCATACGTAATAGTCGATGTGAGAAAAATATTCTTTGAATATGGAAATGTCATACATAGAAGAGCATTATTTAGTGCTATTGCTGATAGTTTCACTAAAAATATGAAATTCTTTGAGAAAATTAAGTTCAAAGTTAAAGATGTAATTGGGAGAATTAAGGGTTTTTATGTTAGTGAGGTAGGTGTAGAAGTTGAACCCAACATTAGCAGTAAACTTACAGATATACTGGAAGTTATAGATGACTGGTGTTTTAGAAATGGATTCAGATTCGTTGTTGCATTTGATGAAGCTCAATATCTTCGATTTGCTGGTGGAGTAAGATATGATGGAATTTTCGCTTGGGTTACAGATAACCTAAGAAACATAAGCATCATATTCACTGGAAGCGAGGTTGGAGTTTTAAGGGACTTCCTTAAATTTGATGATCCTTCGGCACCATTATATGGAAGACATTATCGCGAGGTAGTTTTAAATCGCTTTAACAAGGAAACTTCAATGGAATTTTTGAAAAAGGGATTTGAAGAACTTGAAATGAAAGTTGAAGAAGAAGAACTTGAAGAGGTTGTCAATAAATTAGATGGCATTGTTGGCTGGTTAACCTTTTATGGATATTATAGGGGAATTCAAGGCTTATCCCACAAAGAGGCAATTAATGAAACCTTTGAAAAATGCTCTAGACTAGTTTTAGAAGAACTACAAAGAGTAATCGAACCATCTAGAAGAAGATATGGAGCAATACTCAAAGCAGTTTCACTAGGTTATACCAAATGGTCTGACATAAAAGATTATGTAACCATTAAGGCCGGATACATCACCGATAGAAGATTCTCAATGCTATTAAATAAGCTAGTAAAATACAATTACTTAATCAAAGAAGATGGACAATATAAGATACCAGACCCAATAGTAAAGTATGTTTTGAAAGAAAAATTTCAAATTTAATTCTAATTATTGAGTACTTTCAGGGGAGATAGTTAATATCAGGGGAGATAGAAAATCACAAAGCAACATTACAAGTATTTCATTTATGATAAAATAAAAGAAATATTGAGAGAAATTTAAGGTAATGACAATATTTCTCTGTATGCTGGCAAATCTAGGAAGCCATGTCCACTTATGTTAATACATATAACTTTTTCCTCACCCTTCCTCTCAAATTCTAATGCTTTATCTATTGCAGCTCTTATGGCATAGCTTGATTCAGGTGCAGGTATCCATCCTTCACTTTCCACGAAAATCTTTGCAGCCTCAAAGACAGCTCTTTCATCTGTGGGATAGGCTACAGCATCTATTAATCCATGATGTCTTAATAGGCTTATTATGGGTGCAGCTGCATGATACCTCAGACCATCTGCTTTTATTGGGATCATCTCGACTTTATGTCCCAAGGTATACATTTTCAATAGGGGTGAATATTCTGCAACATCTCCAAAGTCATATCGATACTCACCCTTAATTAGATTAGGAGCAGCTTCCGACTGTGCAGCTAAGAATTTACATTCAAGTTTACCCTTTAATACTTCACCCATAAAGGGGAGTGAAATTCCACCGAAATTTGAACCTCCACCTAAACATGCAACTATTAGATCTGGCTTATCATCAGCTAATTCAAATTGTTTCATTGTCTCTAGTCCAATTATAGATTGATGTATCAAAACATGATTTAGAACAGAACCTAGACAGTAAACTGCACCTTCATGCTCGGAAGCATATTCAAGTCCCTCTGAAATTGCAATTCCCAGCGATCCAGGATGATTCGGGTTCTTACTTAAAATTTCTCTTCCAACCCTCGTTATCTTACTTGGAGATGCATACACAGTTGAACCATATAGATGCATAAATGTTCTCCTATCAATCTTCCAATCATAAACTGATCTAACCCAAAATACAACACAGTTTAAATCCATGAGTCTAGCTCCATAGGACAAAGCTGTACCCCATTGACCAGCTCCAGTCTCTGTAACAAGTATCTCTTTATCCTCCTTGGCTGCGAAGTATGCTTGTGCAAGGGCAGTGTTAACCTTATGAGAACCAGTTGGCGATAGATCTTCACGTTTATAGTAAATTCTAACCTTTTCAAGCTTTAATCTTCTCTCAAGTCTTAATGCCCTATACAGTGGTCTCGGTCTACCAGCTTGAATATACAGCTCCCTAAGCTCGTCAGGAATAGGTATCCAGCGCTCATTAGACATTTCTTGTTTAAAGCATTCACCAACTAAAACTCGTTTTAAAAATTCTATTCTGGATGGACTTGTTTTAGGTTCCTTTGGAGGCGGTAATGGCTCGGGCAGATCTGGAATTATATTATACCAATACTTTGGTAGATCATCCGGCAATAAGTCGTATCGATTCATCTTCAAGAAAAGCACCAAGAAAAATATAAGTAAGTTTAGTTAAAAATGTTAGCTAATTTACTAACCATAGTATTTAATAAGTTAACGTTATTGTGATATTGAGGTGAAAAATTATTGTTTCGTGGAGTGTTAGCACCTCCAGGAACACATGTACTTCTCCTAGGGAATGAAGCAATTGCAAGAGGAGCAATAGAAGCAGGAATAGGGTTTGCAGCAGCATATCCAGGTACACCGTCAACAGAGATAATTGAAACACTAGGAAGAGTTGCTGGTAAACTTGGAATTTATGTCGAATGGAGCACTAATGAAAAAGTAGCATTTGAAGCAGCCTATGGAGCAGCAATTTCAAATGTTAGATCCCTAGTTGCAATGAAACATGTAGGATTAAATGTAGCTGCAGACCCTTTAATGAGTAGTGCCTATACTGGCGTTAGAGTAGGCTTTGTAATAGTTAGTGCTGATGACCCCAGCATGTGGAGTAGTCAAAATGAACAAGATAACAGATATTATGGGTTACATGCATTCATCCCAGTTTTTGAAGCCTACAACCCAGCTGAAGCTAAAGAAGTAGTTAAATTTGCATTCGATTTCAGTGAAAAACATAAACATCCAGTAATATTTAGGTCAACTACAAGATTAAGCCATTCAAGAGGACCTGTAACATTAGGTGAAATACCAAAGATTAAATCAAAAGGAGAGTACATAAAAGATGCTGGTGAATTTACACTCATACCTCAAGTTTCAAGGAAACTAAGAGTTAAGCTACTAGAAAAATGGAGCAAAATAAGAGAAGATGTAAATAATGTCCCCTTCAATAGGATTGAAGACTATGGATCCAAAAACTTAATAATAGCGTCAGGAATGGCCTATGGATACGTTAAAGATGCTTTAAAATCCTTAAAGCTAAATGATCAAATAAACATCCTGAAAATTGCCACTCCAGTTCCAATACCAGAAAAAATAGTATTAAAAGCATTAGAAAACATTGAGAAAGTATTAATCGTCGAGGAAATTGAACCCATAGTTGAAAATGAAGTAAAGAGAATAGCCTTTGAAAACAATTTAAACCTTGAAATTCATGGAAAAGACTATGTTCCGAAACGTGGAGAATTAACAATAGATAATGTCGCAAATGCAATCTTAAAATTCATGAAAAAAGAAAATCTAAGTTTACCATGGAAACCATTAGAAATAACTCGCAAAATCGAAATACCAAGGAGACCTCCAACACTTTGTCCAGGATGTCCTCACAGAGCAATGTTTTATGCACTAAAAAAGGCTGTATCAAAAAAGAAGATAAATCCAATATACTGCGGTGACATTGGATGCTACAGTTTAGGAGCATTACCACCATTTAAAGCACAAGACTGCCTAATAGAAATGGGGGGAAGCATAGGATTAGCAAACGGATTAGCACACACAACAAATCAAACACCAATCGCAATAATGGGTGATTCAACATTCTTCCATGCATGTATACCGGGACTAATAAATGCCATATATAATGATGCACCAACCCTAGTTTTAGTTTTGGATAATAGAACCACCGCCATGACAGGTCATCAACCACATCCAGGAACAGGAATAAAGGTAACCGGAGAAAAAACAGCAATAATATATCCAGAAAAAATAGCTGAAGGCATTGGTATAAAACATGTGGACGTAATAGACCCATACAATCTCAACGAAAGCATAGATAAAATTGAAAAAGCCATCGACTACGTAGTAAATCAAAGAAAAATAGCAGCAATAATAGTACGAAGAGCATGCGCACTTCTCATCAGTGCCATGGCTAGAAGAAGAGAACTAAGAAGCCCTAAATACCAAGTAATGACAGAGGAATGCAAAGCCTGTGGAATATGCTACAATTTATTTGGATGCCCAGCCATAACACCTAAACCAGATGGAAAAGCAGAGATAATCCAAGAGCAATGCATTGGATGTAGTGTTTGCGCCCAACTCTGCCCATTTAATGCAATAAAAATGATTGAAAAAGGAAGTAAAGGATGGGATGAATTATGGTTCTAAAATCAGATGAAAAAATAATTAACTTAATAGTATGCGGAGTAGGTGGACAAGGACTAATAACCCTAGCAAGAATAATTGGTATAACCGCAGTTAAAAAGAACATAAAAGTACTTATGTCAGAAATCCACGGCATGGCACAGAGAGGAGGACAAGTAGTAGTACACATAAGAATTGGAAAACCAGAATCACCACTAATACCCCATGGTGGAGCAGATGTAATCATAGGATTAGAATTAATTGAAACATATAGAAATTTAGAGTATGCACATTCCAACTCAATTATAATTGTAAATAATAGAATAATTAGACCAGCAATACCAAAAGTAAAGCTACCTAGAGAAGAAGAAATATTGGAAGCCATAAATGCTACAAATGTTAAGTTAATTGTAATAGATGCACTTGAAAATGCAAGAAAAGCAGGTATTCCAATAGCTGAAAACATGGTTATGCTAGGAGCATTAATGGCCACTGAAATTCTCCAAGAATATATAACCATATCAGACATAGAAGAAGTTATAACAGAAGTCTTCCCAGAGAATCTTGCAAGAAAAAACATTAAAGCATTAAGATTTGGATATGAAACAGCGAAACAATTTAAAATTTAAATCAAAAAACCACAAAGATGTTATTGGTGAAAAGATTGAAGGAAGCTGTAATTGTTATTGACATGCTAAAAGACTTCGTCCATGGAGCACTAAAATGCGAAAGAGCACTAAAAATAATTCCCAACCTAAAAAAACTATTAGATGAAGCAAGGAAAAAAGGCATACCAGTGATTTATGCCAACGATGCACATCTACCTGAAGTTGACCTAGAATTTAAGAAATGGGGTCCCCACGCCATAAAAGGAACAGAAGGAGCAGAAGTAATAGATGAACTAAAACCACAAAAAGGAGACTTCATAATTGAAAAGAGAAGATACAGTGCATTCTATGAAACAGGTTTGGATATGCTATTAAGAGAATTAAATGTAGACACAGTAATACTAACAGGGCTACACACCAACATATGCGTCAAGCACACAGCAGCAGACGCGTTTTATAGAGGTTATAGAATAGTTATACCAGAAGACTGCGTAACCACATTCACTGAAGAAGATCATCAATGGGGATTAAAATATGAAAAGGAAATATATGGAGCAGAAATAACAACCTCAAGCAAGATAATTGAAAAATGGAAAAAGTAAAAGACAAACAATCAACAACTATCCCCTAATTTTTAGCAAAGCTCAAATTTTAGAATTTAAAACTTGGAAGCACTACATAAAATCAAAAATATTATTGATTAATTAAATGTTAAGAAATTCTACCATATAAAGGAAAATATTAGAAATATGGTTAGACTAATCGTTGAACTTGCAGAGTCACCTAGATGATAACAAGGCTAAAATCACTTAAACTACAAGATATCAGCTATTATTTCCATGGAGACTTCTCAGTTTTAGCTCCACACTTTTTACATTCCCAATAGTATTCAAGCTTCAATATTCTGCCCTTTCCATCAGTTATATACTTTGGTCTTCTAACCCACTCATGATTACATTTTGATTTGGATTTAGACTTCTTCGACATTTTTCATCCTCCAATTCAGCCATCAATGGTAGTTTATCCTTTAAAAACTTTTTCATCCCTTAAATACTTTACCTTTACCTATAACATAGATTTTACTATAGCCATAACTACTTGAACAATAATTGAACTCACCATTATTCCAGTCGCAATAAGCCTACCCCTCTCATCATAATATTTAGAACCAAACTTCTTGTCAGTATAGAAACGTATTAATCCTCCAACTCCAAACGGTATAGTGTAATGAGGAGGAAGAAACATACCCATAGCAACACCTATCATTGAAGCTGGAGTTAAAAGTTCCAATATGGCACCAAAAATTCCACCTGCAACAAAGAGTACAGGATCAACTGTACCAGCAATATTACCTGTAGCCAACATTTGATAATACATCTTCTGTTGAAGCAAGCCTATAGCAGGCATCATAGGCGTACCAAATCCAATATACTTCCAGAGAACAATAGTGAAAATCATACTCACAAAAATTGAAGGAAGCCATCCAACAATTTTAGACTTAGCTATATCCTTAACATCAACCTCAAATTGATCCTTATACTTAACATAACAAGCTACACCAGACGTAGCCCATGGTGAAGGCCGTAGCATTGGAAGAGCCCAATAGGCTGCATATCCTCTATATCCAGTACTAAATATCGGTAGATCATACAATAAGATAGAAGTAGTACCCATAGTCATACCTGTTTCTCCACTCATCTTCGTCAAGATTACGAGTTCAATGAAACTCCCAACAAAAAATGCATAAGCAGTAAAGATAAGAGAGAAAATTGGTGGAAGAGGAGCCAGAGGATTTAGAACATATGCTGCAACATGAAAAACTACTCCAATAAATAATGTTAACATTAAATACAACTTATTACTCAATAACCCTCTCCATAGCGTTTTAAATAAATAAGCATAGCCCAGAGTCTCATCATCAGCCTTCCTCTCCTTTTTACCCAACTTACTTTTCAAAAGAAAAATGGCAGATAAACCAAAACCACCTAAAATCATTATACCCAGAGCGGGAGAAATTGTGAAATTAAACATTAAATTATTATAAAATTGCATTGCATCCCTAGAATATTCAACCACTCCTAAATGAACCAGTATGGGTGAAATTACAAGGTAAGTTATTAAGCCTGATGCAAACACACTAAGTGAAACTTTAGAACTCATAATATACCCAATAGCCATAAAGCCGAGACTCAATGCCACTGCAAACACAAAGCCCTCAGGTAGAAATGGAGTAAAATCAATGGTTGTCAAATCTATTCCAAAAAATAAAGCTAGATATTGAAGGAAAGTGACTATTAAACCGATAACAGCAGACCAAGCTACAAGTTTAGCTGCACCACTCCCATTAAAGCATGAATCAACCAGTGAGGCCGAAACAGCAGTATATGGAAAAACCATACGCTTACTCTTCACAAACTCACTACTCAAAACTAACGCGAATATTAGACCTAGAAAAGTGGAAGCAAGCTGAGTAAGAATAATAAAGGAGATAGGAATAAGCCAAAACTCTAAACTTAAACTTTTACTCAAAATGACATCTCGAGGAGGAGCAAGCCAAAAGGGTAAGGATGCATTAGGATCACTTTCAGATAGATAGAGTAGAAATCCAAGAAGAGAATGAACACCCATCATTGAAGAACTTATAATCATTAAGGTTGAAATTTCACCTTTAGAAGAACCCCCAAACAACTTATGAAACAAAGCATAACCTAAAATTATTGAAATAGTCCCAAAACCAAACCCCCAACCAAAATTAATTCCCAAATAACCATTTATACAAACATATAAAGTAACCAGAATCATTCCAAGCAAAGCTGCTCTAACAGTGAAAGCTTTTCTTCTTGACATAGCAGTGCCCTGCAACCTAATCACCGAAGACAGTATATATTATGTTTGATATATAAAATTTTCTATACATACATAAATTTTTATACATACATCGACCAATACAACAAATTCCACTTAAGATATCTGCGAAGCCATCAGCCATCATTCTAAATCGACCACCACTAAAAAAGTTGACCACACAGATAGATTTTTAATATTAAGAGTGAACAAAAAGTGAACAAGCAAATCACTTAGATTTAAAGATAATAGAAGACGTCTCTATAACGTGTGCTTGAACAGTATCATCTCGAACTCTACCATAAACAGTGACTCTTTCACCTTTACTAACAAGAGCTACACCTCGAAAAATCACTCTTACACCTGAAACTTTGAGAAAAGTTCTGTGACCGTGATCTTCTTCAACCAATCTACTGGAAATTGACCAAGGCCAACCAGTAACATAATATGTCAATACGGGCTTATCATCGACAACCCCCTCAAATTTAACATTTAATCCATTAGCATTACCAACTTCTTTAGGTGAAATTACATAGTATATTGTATTATCAAATTCAACTTTCGGATAAGAAACTTCACGCCGCCTCCACATGACAATACACCTAGAAAAAGTATACCTAAGTTGAATATTAATTTAATCAATAACAAAATTCCACTTCAAGATCATAATCTGAAGCTAAAGACAACAACTTATATTTTAAATCTAAGTAGTATCGAGCATACTCCCCTCTATTAAATAATATTTCCTCGATTCTCTGAAACAATTGTGGAAAATAATTAAGGATAGCGTTTTTAATGTAAGGCCAATTTCCAGCCTTAACATTAAGTTTATCGACAACAACATAGTCTACATTAATTTTCTTTAACTCCTTAATTAATGATTCAAGACCCTCCTCACAAATAACAGGTATTAGGGGGCCGAGAAAAGCAAAAACGGTAAATCCATCTTCCTTTAATTGCTTCAAAGCATTTAATCTCTCATAAGATGGTGAAGCCCTCGGCTCAAAAATTGATCTTACATCCTCATTTATCGTAGTTATCGTTAATCCAATCTCAACATCCCTAAACAACCTCAATAAATCAACATCTCTAGTTACAAGACTTGATTTAGTAAGAATAGTTACTGGAAACTTTTTTGAGGCAAGTATCCTAAGTATCTTCCTAGTAACCTCATATTTAGATTCAATAGGCTGATATGGATCAGTAACACTACTCAATAATATTCTACCAAATTTAGCATGCCTCAAATCTTTAATCAATATTCTCGGAGCATTAATTTTTACATGAACAAATTCACCCCACTTAAGACCAGCTGGAAAACGCTTCAATATATATCTTGCATAGCAATAGAGACAGCCATGCATACATCCAAAATAAGGATTAATGGAATAATCAATACCATAAATGCCACTTCTACTGAGAATAGACTTCACAAAAATCTCTCTAACCTGCAATCAAACCACAAATATGATAATTAAAAACTCCATAATAGATTTATCTATAAAATAATAGTAAAGATAGATGAGAAAATGAAAAAGAAGTTTGTAAAGAAAATGAAAAAGAAAATTCCATGGATCGAACACGTCATAGAAGATGCAAAAGACGCCTTAGAATTAAATATCACTACTGAAGATGTAAAAGTCAAGATACCTAGAAAGACAATCTGCATCTATTGTCGTGGAACAAAAAAGCTATGCGGAAAATCAAGATGCCCAGTAATAGTGAAACTTTACTCATATCTGAGAGTAAAACCATTAATCAATAGAACAGACATTGAAGGATCATCCCCACCAGCAGTATTCGTCGGAAGATTTGGCTACCCAATGGTTTATGCTGGACCATTAACCCCTCCATTTATAGGAGACACCTTCATCTACGACTATCCTGAACAATGGCTTGGAATGGATATTGAACAAATCATAGACTTTAGATTGAAGCTAATAAGAGGAAAATACTTAGTTAACGTTAAAAAGCCTGAAAAAGCTGGGAGAAAATTTGATTTAACATTAGAATTGGCACTAGCAGCTAGACCTGTCGAAACTGAAGTTCAATTCAAAAGAAAACCTGGAAAAACCATAGTTTTAGACGACGAAGTACAGCCAATGGGTCCCTCAGCACCACTAATTAAGCTAGACATATCAAATCCAAGTGCAGATAGAAAACTTGAAAAAGCCCATTACGACTACGATTTAAGAGCTGGCGAAGCCATACTTGAATTATATCAAAAAAATGTTCCAGTATCAAGAATTCAAAGAGCATTCAGTGTTGGAGCATTTGGATTAAAAAATTTAAGGAGATTAGTCCCAACAAGATGGAGTATAACCGCCGTAGACAGCATAATTTCGAGACGACTCCGAGACGAAGAAGTAAAGCAAAACCCGATAATAAATGAATATAGAGTCTATGAGTCAAGTGAAGTAGGCAATAAATTCATAGTTCTAATGCTACCGGAAGCATGGAGTTACGAGTCAATTGAAGCATGGTATCCAGGATCAGCATGGAATCCAACCACCGAGCACATAATGATGGGGGGAGATTGGGAGGGATATATGGGTAGAACAACCTATGCCAAGATAGGAGGATGCTATTATGCAGCTAGACTAGCAGTAACAGAATATTTAGCTAAAGAAAGAAGACAAGCAGCAGTCATAATCCTAAGAGAAGCATATCCAGACTACATACTTCCATTAGGGGTATGGCAAGTTAGAGAAAATGTAAGAAATGCACTAAGATCTAAACCAATAAAATTTGACAATTTAAAGGAAACATTAAACTATATCTCCGAAAAATTAAAAATAAAAATAGACTACTGGATAGAAACAAGTGAACTCTTAAAGAGAGCATTATACCAAAGACGAATCACAGAATATATTAAGAAAAGAAAAACGGAGACAGGATTATGTCTACATATAAAACAATTAGAGAAAAAATAATACAAGCACTAAGGAAAAGTAATAGACCATTAACAGTAGACGACTTAATCATGATCTTAGAATTAAATCCAAGCATGAAAAATCAATTATATAACCATATAATGCATGCAGCAAAAAGTCT
>Ga0180301_10001691_pt1 | contig 17286 bp, 15 predicted proteins | sample GuaBasSediGuay16_FD_121797 | JGI IMG/M metagenome (GOLD analysis project Ga0180301, IMG submission 121797) | Subseafloor sediment microbial communities from Guaymas Basin, Gulf of California, Mexico - Guay16, Core 4569-2, 12-15 cm | ecosystem: Environmental > Aquatic > Marine > Hydrothermal... | reverse complement strand
GTCGTAAGGGTACTGGAACAGCGGCTTAGAAAACGGCTGGGGATCTCGTGAAACGGCCCCAGGGTCGAATGCGCCCGCAGGGGGGCGAAGTCAATCCCCGATCACCCATGAAACAGCAACACGGCCCATTCCCAGGGCTTGAAACGAACCCCGAAAGACCTTCTTTGGCTCCCTCCTCCCCCTTGAAGGTGGTTGTGATTGGTGCCGGATCAACCTGCTTTCGCCTCCTCAAGGTCCTTACGGAGGGCCATGCAAAGCGAATTCCCGTTGCGGTCTTGGGCGTTGCGGACCTTCGGAAAGACGCCCCCGGATTCGAGTATGCCGTACGCTGCGGGATTTTCGCCACCACTGACGTGAAGCGGCTGCTCCGAGTGGAAGGCCTGGAGGCCGTGCTGGACCTTACGGGTTCCAGGGAGGCGGGGAAAAAATGGATGGCCGCCCTGCCCCCGGGTGTCTCCTGGCTTGATCGGCGAACTGTGGAGGCCTTGATCCTTCCGTTCGTGACACGCACTGTTGATCCTGAAGCTTCCGCGCTGACCGAGCCCCGGCTCTCACCGCCGACAGGCGACATTCAGACCATACTGGACTCCCTCCCCTATCGCATCATGGTTGTCAATCCCGACAAGACCATCGCCACCGTGAACCGCACTTTTCTTCGTGAAAACGGGCTGGATTACGACGAAGTGTTGGGAAAGCAGTGTTACGAGGTGCGCTACGGCCTGCACGCCCCCTGCAAGGAATTCGGCAGGCCATGTTACATGGAGGATTTGCGGGAAAAAGGCGAGATTATCTCCACATACCATGAATACCAGGACGAAGAAGGCGAAACCCGTTATGACGTTATCACCGTGTCTCCCATCTTTGACGAGAATGGACGGATAGTTCAAATCCTGGAGGCCTCACGGGACGTGACGGACCGTATCCTGCTTCAGCGAAAGGCTCAAGAAACCAGCATTTTTCTCAATCAGATCATTCAGAGCACGGTGGATGGAATTGTGGTGGTGGACACAAAAGGTCGAGTGCTCCTCTTCAATCCGGGCATGGAACGGTTGACCGGTTATCGGGTGGAAGAAATCATGGAACACGGCCACTTGACCAGCTTCTACAATATCGACGTGGCCAAGGAAAACATGCGGAAGATGCGCAGCGAAGAAAACGGGCCCCTGGACAAACTCAATCCCACGAGCATGAGCATCACCACAAAATACGGTGAGGAGATCCCCGTGACGCTTTCGGCCTCCATTATCCGTATCGACGGCAAGGAAGTGGGCAGTGTCGGAGTATTCCGGGATATGCGTGAGATCCTGAAGATGCGAAGGGATCTCGAAGAGGCCCACTTACAATTGGTCCAGTCGGAAAAGATCGCCTCAGTGGGGAGAATGGCGGCGGGAGTTGCCCATGAAATCAACAATCCCCTGTCGGGTATCCTCATTTTTGCGGAGCTGTTGAAGGAGACTCTTGAAGGGGACCGGCAGAAGATCCAGGATATCCAAGAAATAATCGATCAAACCCTCAGGTGCAAACAGATCGTCAGCGATCTTCTGGAATTCAGCCGGCAGTCCATCGGCAAGGCCACATCCTTCAGCCTGAACCGGCTCATAGAAAAATGCCTCGATCTCCTGGTCAACCAGGCCATCTTTCACGACATCGAGGTGGTAAGGGACCTGGATCCGGACATGCCGGAGATGGTGGGCGACATGGGACAGCTCCAGCAGGTCTTTACCAACCTGTTCCTCAATGCGGCCGACGCCATGGACGGAAAGGGTCGGCTGGAGATACAGTTGAGATTCGACCCGACCCGATCTCGGTTTTTCATCCGCGTCTCGGATACAGGCCCGGGCATCCCCCCGGAGCACCGGCACAAGATCTTCGACATCTTTTTCACCACCAAACCCGTGGGCAAAGGCACGGGGTTGGGGTTGAGCATCTCCCAAAATATCATCAAACTGCATGGAGGAAGCATTACCTTTCGTTGTCCTCCGGGCGGCGGAACCACCTTTATCATCGAGCTACCCCTGGAATATCAGGAAGAGGAAATGGACGAACCCGTCTTTGTGGGGTTGAACGAATCATGAGCGAAGCGTTGACCGTGCTCGTAGTGGATGATGAGAAGACGATCCGTGAGGGCTGTCGCAGGGTCCTGACGGGCAAGGGCTATGCGGTGCAGACTGCAGACACCGGCCGGAGCTGCCTCGAGGCCATGTCTCGCTCCGGCGCGGACGTGGTCCTCCTGGACCTCAAAATGCCGCAACTGAGCGGGGAGGAGGCCCTTGAGATCCTCTGCCGGGACTATCCCCAAATCCCTGTCATCATCATTACCGGCCATGGCACCGTGGACAAGGCCGTGGAGTGCATGAAGAAGGGTGCTTATGATTTCATCACCAAGCCCTTTCAGATCGACCAGTTCCTCCTGGCCGTGGAGCGGGCGGGTGAAAAACGCAGACTGGAGCTCAAGGCCAGGCAGTACGAAAAGGAAAACATACGAAACCTCTATGATCTGCACCTGGAAAAGAGCCGCCTTCGCACGATCATGAACTTCATGGCCAACGGGGTGATGGTCACGAACAGAAACATGGAAGTGGTTCTTCACAATGCGGCCCTGATGCAACTGATGGGCCTCACGGAACGAAAGAAAAACCCCTTTCCGGTAAGTGAGATTCTACAGGATCAGGAACTCATCGAAACCATCCGGGACATTCAGCAGGGCGACCCGGCCGAACATCGCTCCATCTCCCTGGAAACCAGGGCGGGGAACAATGTGCTTCGGGCAATCTCAGCCCCCGCCCTAGACGGAGAAGGCGACATCGTGGGTACGGTAACGGTCCTGGAAAACATCACCGCCTTCAAACAGCTCGATCGTATGAAGACCGATTTCGTCAACATGGTGGCCCACGAGCTGCGGAGCCCCCTTGTCTCTCTCAAGCAAATCCTGAACGTGCTCCTGGAGGGCCTTGCAGGAGCCCTGGCCGAAAAACAGGAGGAATTCCTCACGCGGGGCTCTTCCAAGATCGACGCCCTCCTGGAATTGATCAACGATCTGCTGGACGTCTCCCGGATCGAGGCGGGGGCGCATATCCAGGAGGAAGTACCCACGGACCTGGAGAAGATCATAGCCGAAACCGTCGTATTCATGGAGCCTCGGGCACGCGCCAAAGGTCTGCGCATCGCGTATGAATGCAAGGACATGAAACCGATCCAGGCCGACCCGCGGGGTATGGAGGAGGTATTCCACAATCTCATCGGCAACGCCGTCAACTACTCCCCGAACGGGGGGGAAATCCGCATCGTGGGCCGCGGCCGCGGCGAATATCTGGAGGTCTCGGTCACGGACGAGGGTATCGGAATCCCCGAGGAAGAACTCCCCAAGATCTTCGACAAGTTCTACCGTGTCAAGGACCCCAGGACACGGTCGGTGGTGGGAACAGGTCTGGGCCTTTCCATTGTCAAGGGCATCGTGGAAGCGCACCGAGGCACCATCGACGTGGAAAGCAACGAAGGGGTCGGCACCACATTTCGAATCCGCCTGCCCCTGTCATCTCAGGCCGCATGACCCCATGAAGAAGCAGACGGCGATCAAAAATGTGCTGGTAGTGGACGACGAGGCGGTGGTGCGCACGGGGATCAGCCGTGCCCTGGAAAATCGGGGAATACGGTCCCGTCAGGCCGCAGACGGCAAAGAGGCCCTCGGCTTACTGGCACACCAGCGCTTCGATCTGGTACTGCTGGACATCAGAATGCCAGAGCTGGATGGAATTTCCCTTCTGCGAATGATACGGACGGATTACCCGGATACCCGCGTAGTCATGATCACGGGGTATCCCACCATTGATACGGCCGTCCATTGCGTCAAGCTGGGAGCTCTCGATTACCTGGTGAAGCCCTTCAGCCTGGATGACCTGGAAGCGGCCCTGAAAAAGTCCGAACCCCGGAGTCCGGGTACCGAAAAGGCCGCCGTCTCCAGCCGCGGTCTCGAGATCGACTCTCCGGACAACTTGATCATCGGCCGCAGCCGCGAGATGCGGAAGATCTTCGACAAGATCCGAAAGGTGGCCCCCACAGACAGCACTGTCCTGATCACCGGCGAGAGCGGAACCGGAAAGGAATTGGTGGCTCAGGCCATTCATGCCAAGAGCAAAAGAAGAGATAGGGAATTCGTGGCTGTAGATTGCTCAGCGCTCGTGGAGACCCTTCTGGAAAGCGAGCTTTTCGGCCACGTAAAGGGCTCTTTCACGGGCGCTCACCAGACCAAGCACGGCTTCTTCGAACTGGCCAACCACGGGACGTTTTTCTTCGATGAGATCGCCAACCTGAGCCTGCGGATTCAGGCGAAACTCCTGCGGGTGATCCAGGAACGGGAATTCATGAAGGTAGGAGACAAGAAACGCATCCGTCTCGATATCCGGATCATCTCCGCCTCCAACCGGGACCTCAAGACCTCCGTGGAGTCGGGAGATTTCCGCGAAGACCTCTACTATCGTCTCAGCGTGGTCCCCATACACCTGCCCCCGCTACGGAAACGGAAAGAGGATATCCCACTCCTGATCAAGCACTTTTTGGAAAAATTCAGCACAAGATTAAAACGCCCCCTCCCCGCGGTCTCAGACGACGCCATGGACATCCTGACGGAATATGCATGGCCCGGCAATGTCAGGGAATTGGAACACTGCATTGAACGGATCCTGATCCTGGAGGACACGAACGTCATCCGCGCGCGGGACCTGCCCTCCTTCATTACACAGCGCCAGGGTGAATTCCCGATGTTTTCCGAAGAACCCTATTCCCTGGAGGAGTTGGAGAAAAAATACATCCGCTTCGTGCTTCGCAGGACAAAGGGCCGAAAGAAACAGGCCGCTGAAATTCTCGGGATCAACCGCAAGACCCTGGGCCTCAAGATAAAGAAATACGGCCTGTATTGAAACCATGCCTTTGAACGGGCTCTGATGGGAAAGGAAGCCATGGAAAAAGAGGATCTCACGCTGCTGGTCACGGGTGGGGCGGGTTTCATCGGCAGCAATTTCATACGCACCGCCCTGGAGGCAAGGCCGCTCTGGCGTATCGTCAACCTGGACGCCCTCACTTACGCGGGAAACCCCGGCAATCTGAGGGATCTGCCCGCCATGGCATCCTCCCGGCACACCTTTGTACATGGCGACATACGGGACGGCGCCCTTGTGGATCACCTGTTCGAGGAACACCACTTCGACGGCGTGATTCACTTCGCCGCCGAGAGCCATGTTGATCGATCCATCCTTGGCCCCGAGGCCTTTGTGGAGACGAACGTGGTGGGCACTTTCAGACTCCTGGAATCAAGCCTCCGCTTCTGGGAATCCGCGGGACGCCCACGGGGCTTTCGGTTTCTTCATGTGTCAACGGATGAGGTATATGGAAGTCTGGGGCCCGAGGGCTATTTCACCGAGGAGACACCCTATGACCCCTCAAGCCCTTATTCGGCTTCCAAGGCCGCCTCGGATCACTTCGTAAGGGCATATTACAGGACCTATGGACTGCCCACCGTAGTCACCAACTGCACTAACAACTACGGCCCCTACCAGTTCCCGGAAAAATTGATCCCGCTGATGATCCTCAACATCCTGGAGGAAAAGCCGCTTCCCGTTTACGGAGATGGTCTTCACGTAAGGGACTGGCTATACGTGGTGGACCACTGCGAGGCCCTGGTGACCGTCCTGGAGAGAGGTTTGCCGGGAGAGACTTACAACATCGGCGGTGGCGAGGAAAAGACGAACATCGACATGGTCCACCTGCTGTGCGACATCGTGGACGAACGACGCGGTCGCAATAGCGGTGAGGCGGAAAGCAGAAAACTCGTCCGGTTCGTCACGGACCGCCCCGGTCATGATCGTCGCTACGCCATCAGCATTTCAAAAATCCGGGAAGCCCTGGGCTGGTCGCCGCGATACAGCCTCAGAGAAGCGCTCTCCCGCACCGTGGACTGGTATCTCCAACACATGGACTGGGTCGAGCAGGTCCGAACCGGTGAATACCGCAAGTGGATCGGGCGCAACTACGAGGACCGCTAGTGTGGCAGTCCTCACGCGCTCCTCACATAGGTTCGTACCCTGAGGATCACCCGCAACGAAGAAGATCCGTCCCGCCTTTCCACGCGCTGGACCTTGATCTTTTCGATATCCAGGAGCTTGCCCGCATATTCGATCCTGTACAGATATGCCACGAGCTGCGATAGATCGATATCCTCCAGTTTGACCTCCATCCCCACCTGCTTCAGGGACCCTGATTCTTCCGCGTACTGGATCGGCTTGACGTACTGGAGTTTATCGGCGATTCCCACTTGCCTTGAAATGCCTTCCAGGTAAGAAAGCAGAGAAAACTTCCCACCACGCTTTTCCAGGGCCGCTTCCGCCTCCTGGAAGGCCTTTTTCATTCCTTTCCACTGTGACTCCAGTCGCTTGAGTTCGGCAAGGTCTCTGGTCTTGGATGCGATATAGCGCTTCAGGTCCCGTTCCCGCTCCAGGGCCGGGGAAACGATCAGGAAGTAGTAAATCAGCCCGGCCACGGCAACCCCGGCCAGTGCCAGTATGATCATTTCCCTTTTTCCAATTCTCATCGTTTCTTCTCCAGCCCGAAGTTGAAGCGGACCGCACCGATCTTCTTGTCCATTTTGGCACCGGACAGTTTCACGGTGTCAAACACACCGTGGGCCGAGAGTTTTTCCTTGAGCTTGTCCACCGTCTCAAAGGAAGAAGCCCTCCCGTCCAGGCGGACTTCTCGGCCCTCGACCGAGAAATCTTCGATCAGCACGTCCGTGAAACCGCTCACGATCCCGGTCAATGCGGAGAGCGTTTCCAGGACCGTTCCATGCCCCGAAAGATCCTCCAGCCAGGAGAACTTTTCCCTCTCTGCATCGATCTTTTGACGCATTTGAACCAGTTCCCGCCCCTTCACAACTGTCCTGACGTCAGGGAACGCCGCGGAAAAACCGGATTGTATCTCTCTTTTCAGTGTTTCATACCGGGCCTCCTGAATAGCAACCCGTAGATGGAGGTGGACCCCGAAGATAAAACCCAGGATCAGGAGTCCCGAAACCAGGGTCAACATCATCCGGCGAAGATCCATTGCAGAATCGGTACGAAACTCTTCTCGGCGCAGGTCGGGCACCCGCTCTTTCTCGTCGCACATGCTGAGCGCAAGCCCGAGGGCCACGCTCAAGCGTCCCTGGAGTGCGGGGTCAAAGGAACCCAGACTGTGGGAGAAGGCATCGAAAGGGCTCCATGTCTGGACCTGTATTCCCTCCGGGGACACCGGCCGGGCCGCTGAATCATGGGAGTCCCCAAGGTCTGTGAGGTCCCCTGCCACGAGAATACGTCTCACCTCGCTCTCGGGATTCTTGAAGCGATACAACTTCAAAGTCTCGGCCAGCACTTCCTCCGCATCCGATCGGTTGGAGACCACTCTGAGGAGTTCCTGTCGCCCTTGTCGGATCACCTGCACGCCCAGTTTTCCCGGACTCCGGTGCACGATCGCCGTGGGAGAGTCGTCCCCATAGGGATCGATCCTTCGATAAAGAAAATAGAGCGCCAGATCGTCCAGAGTGACCACGTCCGGATTCAGACCCGCCTCTTGGAGGGTTTCAAGATGTTCCGCAACAGATGCCTTTTCCACTCCCACTGCGGTGGTCAGGCCGTTGTCGCCTGGCTGAAGATAGTCCACCACCAGCCTGTCGATGCCCACCGGGAGGTACGGTTCCATCTGGAATTTGATGATACGATCCAATTTCCGCGGCTTTCTAAAGGGGATGGGGACTTGACGAAAGAATGCCTTGCCACCGGACAGGCATGTGACCAGCATCTCGTGCTTCAGGTCCTCCCGGGCGAAAAGTTCCCTGCAGGCGTCGACCACTTCATCCGGATTTCCGATCTCCCTGTGGGCCACACACCCCAATTCAGGCCCTTTCAGCGTATTGATAACCTGAACGGCGGCGATATATGTTTCGGAAACCTCCAGGCCCACCACCGCCCTGGGTTGAAAAAAGGCCTTGAAGGCTTTAGAGACGTTCATGACACCTGCCAGTAAACCAGATTGAGGCCTTCGCCGACTCTACGGGCCACGGCCCTCACCCTGGAAGAGGCCTCACCGCAAACTCCCTCGATTTCGAAGGAAAAGGCGGAACTCTTCACTGTGAGCATTGATGCGATCCGGCTAAACAATTCACCGCTCATTCCGGGGATCGCCCTCAGATCCTGAATACTCATGAAGTCCTCTTCGGCCCGGTACGTGATGATGGCTTCCGCGAGGTTTGCGTCCAATTCATCGTCCAGGCTCTGCAGCACCTCGCGGGATGCAGTATTGATGTTGATCTTACCGTCGGTATAAACGGTGAAATAATCCGCAAGGTTTATCTTCCCCGCACCTTGCTGCACGTTCCTGACAAGGTACATCTGTGCCGTCGTGAGAAAAGGCCCGTTTGCACACTCGTAGGGAGGCTCACGGCCTTGATAGTAAAGATTCTCGGCCCCGTCGAGACGGGTATGATCATCCGCATCGAGCCAGTCCAGTACGGGGTTCAATTGCTCCTCCCCCATGCCGAGGATCTTAAGCAGCCGTTCGACGCAGTCGCGGTATTTCTCGTCGATCTCGCCCGCGGCGGTGCGAAGCGCATTGATGTTGATTTTACCGTTTTCATCAACCACACGACATCGAACCGTGACGTCCGGGAAAAGCTCCTTGGGCAGTCCCTCCGTTTCCAAAAGCCCCCAGTCTTCCCTAAGGCTGTCCATGGCGCGGTTTTCATCGGACGCAAGGATCCCCACTGCATATTGAACCGCTCCGGAGGCGGCGGCCATGGCCCGGTATCCGTCCCTGGAATAGGCGGCAAGACTCATTTCCACCCCCGCATCGTCCGAAAAGCCCACGGCAAGCCCCACCAGTGTGGTGATGATCAGGAGTGTGACAACAAGGGCCGCGCCTTTTTCCTGTTTGCGTCGTTGCATGCCCGCCTGCCCTAAGACCACGATTCTCCCCTACCCCGACAAGGGAGGATGAACACTCGTCGTGAAGATGTGGGACCTGCCTTCATCGTCCAGCACACCAAGTGTGATTGCCACCAATCGCGGCAACAGCGGCCCGGGCGATCCCTCCAGGGTGTTCCACGCCTCGTGTTCGGTTCCTTCCGCGTCCAGGAAAACGAATTCGAGTCGCTCGATCCCCTTGGCCAGTTCAAGAGACAGGCCCCCTTCGGTCAAGTCATCGTCCGGTGTGGGATCGTCCCTCCGGTAGAGGATCATCCCTTCATGATCCGGGTCCTTTTCCAAATGGTATCCGATTTCACACAAATCCGTTCTGGGTTCAGTGGGCCTCAGGGCCAGGTGGGCCGTGGAGGTAAAATGAATCCGATCCGCAGGCGCCCCTTCGATCTCGCCGTTCTCGGCCACAAAGCCCACCTCGACGGCGGTTTCCATCAGTGATGCCCGGCCCACGGCGCCCATAAGGTCCATGGTCATTCTCTCCAGCACCACCCTGGCCACCTGATCCACCCGACCGTACCTTTCGGCCTGTTGGATCGTATCCAGGTTTGATGTGTATGCGCCGTATACCACGGAGAGAATGATCACGAGAATCGAAACGGCCACCAGCACCTCGATCAGAGTGAAACCCTTCCTCGGCACGGATGCTCCCCGGGCGGTTAACGTATCCGACGCCCGAAGTGCCGCACTCGCTCCGGGATGGCACCCCCATCCGCTACTTGTACTTGGGTCTCCGGTATATGAGGGTTTCCAGTACCAGCCCAACGTCTGAAGAATTCCCCTCCTCGAACACCCTGACTTTGACGCGATAAAATCCTTCAAGATTGCCTTCCTGTTCGCTCACTTCCTCCTCGAACCGGAATCCGGGCATCTCCGGTTCGAAGTCCCCTGAACGACCTCCGATCTCCTCGGTACCTTGGGCCAGGATTCGGGAAAGCCTGTCCTGGGCAAGGAAAAGGGCGGTCGTATTAAAACGGGATTCCGTTTGCAGGCGTAGGCTCTGGCCCTGAAGTTGAAAGACCCCCAGGAGGGCCACCAGAATCAGCGCCATGGAGACCAGTACCTCCAGAAGAGTGAAACCCCTATTTCGATTTCTGTTCGATGTAGCCTTCATAAATGGTCACACGACCCGTGAGCGGGTTGACCTCCAGCGAGTACGCCTCCCCTTCCTCGTTCTCAAGGTGGATCAGGGTCCGATCAACGCAGCCGTTGGGATAAAACCTCATATCGGCAACGCCGTCCTGGACCTTTCCGGTGGGAAACAGGACCACGTCCTTCAGCATGACCCCTCTGGGCAGGGGAATCCTCTTTTCACCGCTCCCACCTTCCATGATCCCGGATCCAGGGACGCTTTCCCCGTCGTCGGCCTCAGGCCCCGCGTACAGTACGTTTTCATCTACTTGAAACCGGAGCGATCTTTCCCTGTGCGTGGCTGCCGCCAGGCCCCGAAGGCGGGTGATTTCACCTATGACAATGCGACTGGCCAGGCGGAGGTCTCCTCCCGAAAAGATCCCTTCAACGCGGAGGGCAAGGAGCGAGGCGAAAAGCCCCACGACGAACAATACCATGAGGAGTTCCAGCAAGGTAAATCCCCGAAGGTCATTCGCCCTGCTCCTCCCAGTTCGTGATGTCCGCATCCTCACCCTCTCCGCCTTCCTCGCCGTCAGCACCGTAGGACCACAGATCGAAATCCTTATTGTGCACGCCGGGCGAAAGGTACAGATACTCATTCCCCCACGGATCCTTAGGAACCACACCCTTTTCCAGGTAACCCTCTTCCCGGTATTTCCTGGGAATTCTTCCCGTTGTGGGAGGCTCCACCAGAGCCCTCAGGCCCTGTTCCGTGGATGGGTAAAAGGATGTGTCGAGCTTGAACAGCCGAAGGGCCTGCTCCAGAGTCTGGATGTCCACCCTCGCCTTCATGGCCCTCGCCTCCCCCGGCCTGTCCATAACACGGACGGCCACGAGACTCGCCAGAATTCCGAGAATCGTAATCACGATCAGAATCTCCAGCAAGGTGAAACCCGCTTCCCTTTTTCGTCCCATCCGAAAACCTTCTCCGAGGTCCTTTGTCGTCATTCGAAACCACCCACCTTTTCGATCGAGTTCAAAAACGAAAAAGACCGGAGAGCGCAGGGGAATCCCCCCATCCCTTTCCGGCTAGCGCACCCCGCCCGTCATATCGAAAATGGGCAGCAGGATTGCCATTACGATGAAAGCCACCACAAAACCCATCATAAGGATGATGCCGGGTTCCAGCACGGACGTGAGGGAGGCGATGGTGGCCTCAACGTCATCCTCATAGACCTCCGCCGCCTTTTCCAGCATTTCCTCCAGTTCACCGCTCTGCTCTCCGGCTCTCACGAGTTGCACCACGAGCGGCGGAAAGACACCGGTGGATTTGAGAGGCGCGGCAAAATCAGATCCTTCGCCGATCCGTTGGGCGGTCTTGCTGACCGCCTCCTCGATGACGCGATTGCCCGCTGAGAGCCTTGCCGTCTCCAATGCCTGAACCAGGGGCAGGCCGCTCTTGAGCAGGATGGCGAGAGTACGGGTGAACCGGGCAACCGCTCCTCTATGGTGAAGTCTCCCGAAAAGGGGGGCCTTGAGGCGGATTCGGTCCCAGATCCATCCCCCCTGGTCCGTCCGAAGCCATGCGGAAATTCCGGCCACCACCGCCGCCGTCGTCAATCCCAGGAGCCACCAGGAGCGCTTCAGTTCGTCCGTTATCCAAATCAACGCCCGGGTGGCCCAGGGTAGCGCCAATTCAGCTCCCCTGAAGATCGCCACCACCTTCGGCATCACAAAGGTCATGAGAAAGATCAGGATGATCGTGCTGATCAGAGTCAGCAGGACCGGATAGGTCATGGCCGCGGAAATCTTCTTCTTCAGTTTGATGGACTTTTCCGAAAATTCCGCCAGCCGCTTCAGAATGATATCCAGGGCTCCTCCCTGCTCAGCAGCGCGAACCATGTTGATGAAAATCGGATTGAACACCTCCGTATGTTCCGCCATCGCCCGGGAGAGGGACTGGCCTTCCACTACCTTTTCCCGGATCTGGGTGAAAATCCTTTTCAACTGGGCCTGATCGGTCTGCTCGATCAGCGCGGTGAGGCATTCCACAAGGGGAAGACCAGAAGAAACCAGTGTGGCCAACTGCCTGAGGGCTGCGCTGACCTCTGCGGCGTCCACCCGCTTGAGGCCATGGAACCCTGCAAGAAATCGCCCGAAGAATGACCGACCCACAACCTCCCGGACCTCTTTGATTTCCCGGGGGAAGATGCGATCCCGAATCAGCCTGGCCCGGGCCGCCGATGGGCCCTCGGCTGTGATGATCCCAGAAACCCGCTTGCCGCGTTTGTCGTAGGCCTTGTATTCAAAGACGGGCATGGCCGATCTTTCCCCCTCCCCCCGTCCTTCCGACCGGATGAGGCCCTATTCCTGGGTGACCCGCATCACCTCACTCATGGTGGTGATGCCTTCACGGACCTTTCGAAGACCATCTTCGAAAAGGGTCGTCATCCCGTTTTTCACCGCCGCCTCTTTGATGCTCACGGCGTCGGCCCCGGCGGCGAGAAGCCGCCTGCTGTCGTTGTCCATGACCAGAAGCTCAAAGATCCCGGTCCTTCCCCGATACCCGCTCTGCATGCATTGTTCACACCCTCTGCCGCGGTGAAATACCTCGTCTGGCGGAATTCCGAATTCCCGGAGCGTCTCGGGGTCGGGCCGGAAAGGCTCCTTGCACGCGGGGCAAACCGTGCGAACAAGACGCTGGGCCATCACCGCCAGGAGGGAAGAGGCGATAAGAAAAGGCTCCACTCCCATGTCCACCAGCCGGGTAAGGGCGCCTGCCGCGTCGTTCGTATGCAACGTACTGAACACGAGGTGACCGGTGAGGGACGCCTGGATAGCGATTTCCACCGTCTCGAGATCCCGAATCTCCCCAACCATGATTATGTCGGGATCGTGTCGCAGGACGGAACGGAGGCCTCTCGCGAATGTGAGTTCCGTTTTTGGGTTGACCTGAATCTGCCCCACCGACTTCAATTCGTATTCTATGGGGTCTTCAATAGTGATAATATTCTTTTCTCTGGAATTGATCCGATTCAGCGACGCATACAGTGTGGTGGTCTTTCCGCTTCCCGTCGGTCCGGTCACCAATATGATGCCGCTGTTGCGGTTGATGAGTTTTTCATATATTTTCAGCTTTTCTTGTCCCAGCCCCATATCACTCAGGCCCATCAACGACACCGTCTTATCCAGCAGTCGCAGGACGATTCGCTCCCCGAAGGCCATGGGGATCACCGAGACACGAATATCCACACTCCGATTCGCCACCTTGATCTTCATGCGGCCATCCTGGGGCACCCGCTTTTCCGCGATGTCCAGGTTGGCCATCACTTTGATCCGGGAAATGATATGCGGGTGGAATCGCTTGGGAAGCGAATAGATCTCATAGAGTACCCCGTCCAGCCGAAAACGCACTTTTACTTCCTTGAAATAGGGCTCGATGTGCACGTCGCTGGCCTTGCGCTTGAGGGCCTGGGTGAGAATAATGTTGACCAGCCGGATGATGGGGGCCTCATGGTTGACGTCCATGAGGTCTTCCACCTCCTCCAAATCACTCATCACCTGTTCGTCCAACTGGTACTCTTCCAGGTCCTGGACCATCTTTTCGGCATCATCGCTGGACTGATCGAAAAGAATGTTGATGGCCGAATGGATCTCTTCGATCGGACTCAATACGAGTCGAACGCCGCTCGCACCCACGTGCCGCGCCAGATCATCCGCCGCCTGGAAATTGAAGGGGTCGTTGATGGCCACTTTCAAGATCTCATCTTCCGCTTTCAGGGGCACAAGACCCATGCGTTTGAAATAGTGGATGGGGATATCAAAGGTTTCCCTAAGCTCAAGGTCGTTCAGCAGTTCTCTCTGGATGGGCAATCCGAGCTTCGAGGACAGGGACGCCAAGCGCGCTTCCTCTCCCGCGGGGCTCTCCGGATCAAGGGGGCTGCCGTCTTCTCCCTGGACGAAATATCCTGCGGTCTCATTCGCTTCCTTCACGCCTTGTCGCATTCCCCTTGCCTCCGGAACATCGTGCCCTTGTCGCGCCCGCCAACCTTACTCCATACCCTTGCGGCGGATATACCCCCGGGCATCCCGGCGGTCCGCCTTTTCCTGCTCCCGGTCAAGCTGCCGTCTCTTCTCTTCGTACAGTGCCCGCCCCTCCTCCGGGTTTTCAACGATATGGGGGGTGAGAAACACGAGCAGGTTGGTCTTGACGTTCTTGTCGCTCAACTCCTTGAAAAGCCACCCCAGGACTGGAATGTTTCCCAGGCAAGGGGTCTGGGTCTTGGAGCGATTCATGGTCTTCTCTATCAATCCGCCGATTACCGCCGTCTCATTATCCTTCACCGTAATGGTCGTTTTGGCGGTACGGAACGTGGTGGTGGGCGCGAGCACCGTTCCACCAAGGGCGGTGCTCTCCACGACGTTTCTCACACTCTCCTCGATCTTGAGCCTCACGAAACGGTTTTGGTTGATCTGGGGGGTGACCTTCAGCGTTACTCCCACGTCCTTGTATTCGAAACTCTGGATTGCCCGGTCCGTAGTGCTGGTTCCCTCGTCGATTCGGGTGACGAAGGGGATGTTTTGTCCCACCTCTATGGTGGCCTCCTCGTTGTCCAGAGTCAGGATCTGAGGGGTGGAAATAATGTTGAAATCACTGTCCGAACGCACCGCCTTGATGAAGGCTCCGATGCTGGGGAAGGTGACACCGCCCAGGGAGATGGCCCTTCCCACCACCCCTGCGGCAAAACCGGCCGGAAGGGACCCGGAGGCCAGGTTTTCAAGCCCGCCGCCTCCGCCGGCGGTGCCGCCCACCCAGACCCCGCCTCTCTTGTCGGTCCCGTATCCGGAATGGTATTTGTTTCCCACCCGCCATTCCACACCCAGTTCCAGGGCCCGGTCCGCGGATACTTCCATTATCAAGGCCTCAACGTAGACCATGGTCCTGGGGACATCCAGTTTCTTGATCACATCTTCCAATATTTCATATTCTTCGGGTTCCGCAATGATCACCAGGGAATTGGTGGCCTTGTCCGCCGAGATCTGCACCTCCTTGGAGATCAAAGGGGCCTTTCCCTTTTTTCCTTTGGCACCCTTGCCGGGAATCTCGGAAAGGACATTCACAAGATCCTCCGCCACTGCATTTTCCAGTGTATAGATGTGGATGGTGGCCCTGGGTCTGGTCTCCCTTCGGTCCAGTTTTTCGATCAGCATCTGAACATCCGTCGTGGTCTTCGGATTGGCCAGGACTACGAGGGAGTTGGTCCTCTCATCGGCGATGATCTTCAGGACATGCTTCCCGAGCCGCTTTTTTCCCTTTTCCTGAAGCACTTCCTTGATCTTGGGTCCCAATTTCTCGGCCCTTGCATACTCCAGGGTGAAGACACGGATCTCTTCCACGCCCCGCACGTCCAGCTCGTCCACGATGCGGACCAGTCGATGGATATTGGACGACACATCGATGACGATCAGGGTGTTGGTTTCCTGATATGGAATAAGTAAGCCGGTCTTTGCGGTCAATGGTTTGAGCAATTTGGCAAGGTCCGTGGCGGCTGCGTATTTGAGCGGATAAAGCTGGGTGATCACCTTGTCTTCCACGCCCCGGGGTCCTTTTTCGAAGAAGGTTTCAACCCCCTTGCCCTTGGCCTCCGATGCGCGAATGATCTTGATCACCTTCCCCGCCTTGACCGTGGTAAAACCATTGACCTCCAAAACAGAGAGAAAGACCCTGTATGCCTCGTCGATGGTGACCTTTTCAGGCGAGAGGATGGTCACTTGGCCCTTGACGGCCGGATCCACCACAAAATTTCTTCCTGTGATCTCACTGATGAACTTGATCAGAACGCCCAGGTCCACGTCCTTGAAGTTCATGGTGATGAGTCCGGCTTTGCGCGGAGCTTTTCCTTTCTTCTCCGACGCGTTGAGCTCAGAGGCGAAACCGCCCGCCAAAAGGAAGCAGAGCAGTAACAGGAAAACGACCCCCCGCCCTTTTCCATAAACCACGGGCCTTTTCCAGATGCCAGAAAGATCCGCTTTTCCCAAGGCCACTATTCCTCCCTTTTTGAATGGGTCCCATCACGCCTGCCCGAGAATCTATGGATGGATCTCTTTGTCCTGGCGGCCGAAGGTCTCCGGATTATGGGCCTTCGCGGTCTCCTCCTCGGGGTTATTCGCCTTCTCCTGGGCGCGGGACCCCGCTCATAGGATATCACAAGGGCTTCCTCTCGTCCTTTCAGGGAGAGGATCACGCGATCGGAAAGAATCTTTGTGATCTTTGCACCACCCACCGTGTCATTCAGATAATAGATATCCTGTTTTCGGGTCTTACCGTCCTGGATTACGGCAAAGGATTCGCTGTTTTCCCCTATGACCGTACCCTGAAGGCTGAGATTGAGGTCCGTCAGCTTAATCTCTTCCCCCTTTTCCGGTTCCGCCTTTTTGGGCCTGGCCGGCGCAGGCGCTGTCTTAAAGATGTTCTTTTGTACTATTCCCTGAAAATCCCCGATCCGTTCCGTTCCACGCCGGGGCTTTCGGTTACCGGTTTCCCTCTCCACGCGTGCAAGCGCACCGGTTTTCTCCCCGTTCCGGCTATCATGCCATGTCAACGCGATATCGACGCCCACGAGCAATATCAATCCAACGATCAGCGCATTGAGCAGTATGAATATTTTCCTCAAATTCACGCGGACCTCCCCTTTAAAGCGGGAGACGGCCCCGCCAGCCGGTTTCAGCACGGCAAGGATCGCCTTCGACCTGCGTGTGAGATACTATGATTTCCATGCCCTGTCAAAGTATTTGAAATACGCAAAATTATCGCAGATCTCCGAGCCTGGGAAACTCCTGCCGGTCTCATAACCCACGCTCTCAGAATTAGGCATCTCCGTCCCCCGTATGGAGGGAAGAAACCTTTGGCCGGATCGAAAAGCCGCCGGCCGACCCCTCGGAAGCTACATCGGGACACCACTCGCGGATCCCGCCGGTCCGAATCTCGCCCTTTAAGGGAAAGCCTTCCGGATCAAGAAATACTAGCACCTTGCCGCGCCAACGGCAACGGTGAGCACCCTCGGTCCCCTCAAGGTTCTTAACGCCCCCTCCGCTGTTAGTCCCCTACACCAGAATGCCGGAGGAGATCAGGACCTGCTCATAGAGATATGCAATTTCAGCGCCAAAAGTCTTACCGCTAGTGGAACCATGTCAGTATACAGCACAAGTGATCCCC
>Ga0180301_10001690_pt1 | contig 17294 bp, 17 predicted proteins | sample GuaBasSediGuay16_FD_121797 | JGI IMG/M metagenome (GOLD analysis project Ga0180301, IMG submission 121797) | Subseafloor sediment microbial communities from Guaymas Basin, Gulf of California, Mexico - Guay16, Core 4569-2, 12-15 cm | ecosystem: Environmental > Aquatic > Marine > Hydrothermal... | reverse complement strand
CTATAGGAAAAACTCTTATGAAAGTTTTCTTAAATTTAGTCTTTGGGAACAAACAATGAAAAGAAAACTATTGGATTTTCTTGCATGTGCAATGTGCAAATCTTACCCCTTGGAACTTTATGTTTTTGAGGAGAAGGAAGATGAAATTGTTGAAGGTTTACTTGTATGTCCAAACCAAAACTGTAAGATGTGGTATCCAATAATAGAAGAAATCCCGCACTGTCTTCCCCCGGAACTAAGAGATAAAGAAGAAGATCAAGCCTTTCTTAAAAAATGGAAAGACAAAATCCCGGAAAAAGTTTTAAAAGAGGGAAAACCCTTCAACCTAGCTTCTGAAGCAAGTTAGGGTTAAATAAGGGAAAACTTGTTTTAGATTCCAAGATAGGCTTTTCTTACTTGTTCATTCTTAATTAGCTCATCACTTCTTCCTTTAAGCACTATTCTTCCAACTTCTAACACATAGCCTCTATGAGCAATTTCTAAGGCTCTTTCAACATTCTGTTCAACAAGAAGGATTGTCATCCCTCTTCTATTAAGCTCTTTTACTACATCAAAAACTTTTTCAACCACAATAGGTGCCAATCCAAGACTAGGCTCATCCAACAAAAACAACTTTGGTTTACTCATTAATGCTCTACCCATAGCCAACATTTGCTGTTCTCCTCCACTAAGAGTCCCCGCACGTTGATTTTTTCTTTCTTTTAAAACTGGAAATATTTCATAAACCAGCTTTAGCGTTTCATCTTTTTCTTTTCTTGCTTCTGGCGTATATGCCCCTAGTTCAAGATTTTCTTGCACAGTCATAAACGGGAAAAGTTTTCTTCCTTCAGGTACTTGAACAATACCCTTACTAACAATCTTGTAAGGTGGTAGCCCATCTATCCGTTCACCAAGAAATTCTATTGTCCCTGAAGCAACATGCACCAAGCCAGATATGGCTCTAAGAAGAGTAGTCTTCCCAGCACCATTTGCTCCAATGACAACAACAAGTTCTCCTTCATTAACCTCAAGACTTACTTTCCATAAAGCTTGAATATTCCCGTAGAAGACATCTAAATTGCTAATCTTAAGCAAAAGTCTTCCTCCTCTCCCCTAAATACGCTTTAACCACTTTTTCATTTTTTGAAACCTCACTAGGCGAACCTTCAGCAATCTTCTCCCCATGATGCATAACTATTATCCTATCAGACACATTCATTACCGCCTTCATAACATGTTCAACCATGATTATAGTTATACCCCTTCTACGGATTTCCTGAATCATCCTCATCATCTCTTCAACTTCTAGAGGATTTAAACCAGCAACAACCTCATCTAAGAGTAGAAGAGACGGATTTGTTGCTAAAGCTCTTGCAATTTCCATCCGTCTACATTCAGCTATCGTTAAATTTTCTGCATTAACATCCTTCTTATCTGAAAGCTTAACAAGCTCCAACGCTTCTAAAGCTTGTTTTTTTGCTTTATCCATATTTTTTGATTTTGAACCAAAAAAACTCCCTATCAATACGTTATTTAAAACCGTCATTCCACGAAAAGGTCTTACTATTTGAAAGGTTCTACCTATCCCTCTTTGACAAATTTCATGAGGCTTAAGTTTTGTTATATCCTCTTCTTTAAACTTAATTGTTCCTGAATCTGGATGATATATACCTGATATAAGATTAAAAAGAGTAGTCTTCCCAGCACCATTTGGACCTATTAACCCCAGAATTTCTCCTTCCTTAACATAAAAATTAACATTTTTAACTGCAACTAAACCACCAAAACTTTTTGTCACATTCTTCCCTTCAAGCAAAATCAATTTTCTTCACCACAGCCTTAGTTTAACAGTTTTACCTTATGGGTTTTGAACTATCCTCCTAGTACTTTACTACTTCTTTCTTTCCTTTTGTATAAACTTAAAGAATCCACATTATATACTTTTTGATAAAATCTCTATATTGCTTTTAAAATACCGAGAGTTTTAAATACAATTAATAGCTTTAAGATAACCATTTAAACGAACAAAAACGTTTTTGGAGAGATGCTCTATGAAACCTGTAATTGTTGATAGTGAAGAAAAAGATTGGGAGCAACATCCTCTTGCTAAAGACGTATTAAGAAAAACTCTTGTGTCAAAAAAAGAACATAACGCAAATGTAACATGTTTTCTGGTTAAAATTAAAAAAGGAGCAAAAATCCCTGAACATGTCCATGAACAAGACGATATTATTTTTGTTTTATCTGGTAAATGTAAGATGTGGATAGAAAATGTTGGTGAAATCAAGCTAAAGGAAGGGATGGTAGTGTTTGTACCAAGAGGAACAAAACATACAGGAGCATACGATGTCGAAGAAGATATTATATGTTTTGACATCTTTAACCCAGCAACACTTTAAACTAGGAAACAAAAAATTTAACTTTAACAAAAAGTTTTTACTATCAAGCTAACTCATATGAAGACCTCCGGGGATCTCTATGCAAAGAAAAATGCTTATAGTAGATTACGAAAAATGTGTTGGTTGCGGCTTTTGTGAGATGGCTTGCGCTATTCAGCAAGGTAAAACAGTATCTTCGACCAAATCTATGATTGGATTGGTTAGGTTTAGAGATGTGGGAATAATTTTTCCCATGGTTTGTCAACAATGTCTTAAACCACTTTGTGCAGATTCATGTCCTACAGGTGCATTATCAAGAAATGAGGAAACAGGAGCTATGGTCGTTGACCCTGATTTATGTATTGCTTGTAAGATGTGTACGGTTGCATGTCCACTTGCAGGGATTTTTGTAGACTTTGAAGTAGGTCATGCTGTAAAATGTAATCTTTGCAATGGTGATCCTTTATGTGTTAAAGTTTGTGGGTATGGAGCCTTAACCTACACCACATTAGATGAGGCTATAATAAGGCTAAAAAAAGAGGCTGTAAAAAAACTTGAAGAAACAATTAAAAAAATCGTATTTTAAGACGGAGTGAAAAACAGAAGGAGGTTCACTAAGTATGGAAATTGGTGGATATACAAGAAATATTCTCTATGTTGATTTATCCACGGGTAACATCAAGACAGAAAAGGTAAGTTTAGACCTAATAAAAAAGTTTCTTGGCGGATACGGCATCAGTGTTAGACTTGCATACGACCTTATTAAACCCGGTATAGACCCGCTTTCACCAGACAACCCAATAATTATTGGTACAGGACCTCTTACCGGTACACCAGTTATAGGAGCTGGAAAAATTCAAGCAATATATAAGTATGCTTTAAACGGAGCTATTGCTCATGGAAGTGGTGGTGGAGAATTCGGTGTTAAACTTAAGTGGGCTGGGTACGACCATTTAGTTATAACAGGAGCTTCAGAAAAACCTGTTTACCTCTATATTTCTAATGATGAGGTTGAACTTAAAGATGCAAGTCACCTGTGGGGAAGAGACACCTACGAAACTAGTGACATACTCTACGGGGAACATGAGGGATCCAGTGTTATAACCTATGGTATGGCTGGGGAAAAACTAGTAAAAACCACGATATGCTTTATGGATAAATGCACACCGATAGGTAAGGGTGGAATGGCTGCAATAATGGGATCTAAGAGGCTTAAAGCCATAGTTGTTAAAGGGACAAAAGGAATCCATATAGTTGACCCTGAAAGACTAAAAGAAATAATGCTTCCAATAGTGGAAGCCTGTAAGAAAGACCCTGCACGTGAAAAAACTATTCAATTGGGAACTATGGCTGGATTTGAAGGATGGGTTACAATTGCTGGAAGTACACGTAAAAATTATAGGGAAACAATTCCTGTAGAGGAGGCTTACCAGTTATATGGGCCGGAAGTTTACCTAAAAACGCTTAAAATAAAGCGGATAGCATGTCCAAACTGTCTAGTTGCATGTAAAGATCATATCCAGATAAAAGAGGGAGAATTTGCTGGATTAGAAACATACGTATCCTCAATTTATGGGCGTATGCAAAACCTTGGAGCAAGATGTAATGTTGGAAGCATTAACAGGGTTGTTAAACTAATAGACTTTTGTAATAGGACTTCTGTATGTCTACATAATACATCTGCACTTATAGAGTGGGCTGTTGACCTTTACAAGCAAGGTATACTAACAAAGGAAGACACTGGAGGATTGGAGCTTGACTGGAATTATGAAACTACAGCTACACTATTAGAACAAATCGCTAAAAATGAAGGTCTAGGCGCTATTTTAGGTAAAGGGTTTTATGGTGCTATTAAAGCAATTGGTAGGGGATGTGAAAAATATGCCGTACACGTTAAAGGATTAGAGACACTTTTTGATGCAAGAACAACTAGGCTGACAGTCTCAGAGTTTTACGAGGTTGTTGGACCTAGAGGTGGACATATAGGTCTTGGAGGACTTACATTCCCCTATCTAACTAGAGACCTACCTACAAGCTATTTCCGACAATGGGCTGAAAGTTGGGGTGTACCTAGGGATGCTATGGAAAGAATATTTAGCCCCCCATCAAAATGGAATGTGGGGAGGTTAACGGTTTGGGCAGATATAAGAGCAACCATTGAAAGTGCTCTTGGTATAGGCTGTACAAGAGGTAGACTCTCAAAATATTATGAGAAAGCTCCTAATGGAGGTATGCGAACTTATGTTGAAATCTATAAAGCTGTAACAGGTTTGGATGCAACCGTAGACTACTTTATAGAGGTTGGTGACAGAATATGTGATCTTGTAAGAGTGCTTAACATGAGGGAGGGTTTTGATCGAAAAGACGATAGGTTTCCTGATGTGTGGTTTAAACCTATTCTTCGACATGGAAAAGAGACATGGTTAGAAGACTACTTTGGAAACAGACTTACACGTGAGGATTGTGAAAAACTGTTGGATGACTATTATGATGAGAGAGGATGGGATATAAAGCGTGGAGTACCTACTAAGGAAAAACTCATAAAAAACGGGTTAGAGGATATTGCAGAGGATTTGGAAAGAAAAGGCTTCCTCTAAACAATATTTTATTTTATGGTTAACTCTCTTCTAAATTAATGTTTTTGTTAGGGTAGCTATGTTGGTTGAAAAAGGAAACTCCAAAAATTGTCATGTAGTAGTTGTTGGTAATGGTATTGCTGGAAACAGTGCTATTAAGGCTATTCGAAACCAAGACAAGGATGTTAATATTACTTTAATTTCTAGGGAAAATCTTCCACTATATTCACCCTGTGTTTTTCATAAGTATATAGCTGGTGAAAGAGAAAGACAAAAAGTTTTCCTAAAAAGTTTTGAAGATTATTCAAGAGAAAAAGTTAAACTTATTTTTGGAGAAGAAGTAACAGGTTTAGATACTAAAAATAAAGAAGTTTACGTTGGGAATAAAACAATCCGTTTTGATAAGCTTATACTAGCAACTGGAAGTAACGCTTTTTTTCCACCTATTAAAGGCATAAACATTAATGGAGTTTTTACATTAAAGAGTATGGAGGATGCTGATAGGATTTTTGGTTATCCTATGAGGAAGGCTGTTATAATAGGTTCGGGACCAATAGGTCTAGAAGCAGCTGTAGCTTTAAAAAAAAGAGGTGTCGAAGTTTATGATATTGAGGTTTTAGACCGTGTTTTACCAAGACTGTTTGATTATGAGTCTTCCATACTCATTAAAAACATTCTTGAGAGATACGGAATAAAAATATTGACTAACGAAAAAGTTGTTGAAATTTTAGGAGAAGAGAAAGTTAAAAGTGTCGTTACTGATAAGCGAAGCATAACATGTGACGCTGTAATTGTGGCTGCTGGAGTAAGACCCAATGTTGAAATAGCTAAACAAGCAGGACTAAAAATAGGAAAACTTGGAGGTATAGTAACTGACGAATATATGAGAACTAGTGTTGAAGATGTTTATGCTTGTGGAGATTGTGTAGAATCTAAGGATATTATTAGTGGGGAAAACACCTTAAGTCTTTTATGGCATAATGCTAAACGGCAAGGTGAAGTTGCAGGATATAACTGTGTTAGTGAAAAGAAAAGGTATACAGGGTCTATCGATGCTGTAAGTATAGATATCTTTGGCACCTACGCAATATCAATAGGGAAAATTTCTTCAAATCTTAAAAACAAGTGTGATATTATAGAGAAAACTGACAGTTTAAACTATTGTCGGTTAGTTTTATTGGAAGATAGGCTTGTCGGGGTTCAACTTATAACTAAAACTGAAGATTCTGGTATTTTACTCTCATTAATCATAAGAAAAGATAACTTAAAACTTTTAAAAGAAAAGATTACAAGTAAAAAGCTAACCTTGGTCTATCCATAGCGTTATAGAGTAGCACACTACCTGAAACCATAGAATTTTTTCTATTAACTAAAACTTTAATTAGTGTCACTTTTTCTCTCTCTTGTTAAAAGAAATTAAGTTTGTGGGAGGGAAAAATGGTTAAGATTCCAACCGTTACAAGCTGGCAAGATTTACCCGTAGGATGTGTTGTACCTGGAGGAACAATGATAATAAACAAAACAGGTGCATGGAAAGTTTTTAGACCTGTTGTAGACCATAAAAAATGTACTTTGTGTATGCTTTGCTGGATTTATTGCCCTGACTCTTCAGTAGTACTTGCTGAAGGAAAAATAGAGTTTGACTATGATCATTGTAAAGGTTGCGGTATCTGTGCAAATGAATGCCCTGCTAAGGCTATCAGAATGGAGTTGGAGGTTTAAAGTATGGAGACTGAAAAGCTAACATTTACAGGTAACGAGTCAGCAGCACTTGGTGCTAAGCTAGCTCGTGTAGAAGTTGTTGCAACTTACCCAATAACACCTCAATCTACAATAGTAGAAAACTTGAGCCGATTTATTGCTAATGGTGAGCTTAAAGCAGAAATTATAAACGCTGAGTCAGAACATGCTGCAATATCTATTTGTATAGGTGCTTCCCTTTCTGGTGCACGTACTTTTACTGCTACTGCCTCCCAAGGTCTTGTGCTTATGCATGAAATGCTACATTGGGCTGCAGGTGCTAGAACACCTATAGTTATGGCTGTTACTAATAGAGCTTTATGTGTACCTTGGAGTCTACATGCAGACTTTCAGGATGCTATATCCCAACGTGACACAGGTTGGATTCAATTTTACTGTGAAAACAACCAGGAGGTTTTAGATACTATTATTCAAGCATACAAAATTAGTGAGGATAAAAGAGTTCTCCTTCCAAGTATGGTTTCTCTGGAAGGATTTATTTTAACCCACACTGTTGAGCGTGTTGACGTACCTAAACAAAAGGATGTAGATGAATTTTTACCACCATATAAAAACGAATTTTTCTATATAGACCCAGAAAACCCCCTAGCTGAAAATGTTGTAGTTCTCCCAGACTGGTATATGGAGTACCGCTACCAACAGGAGGTAGCTATGCAAAATGCGAAGGAGGTTATTGACAAAGTTAGCAAAGAATATTTTGATAAAATTGGACGGAATTGGGGTGGACTTATTGAAGCTTACATGATGGAGGATGCGGAGGTTGCTGTTGTTACGATGGGTACTATTGCTGGTACTGCAAGGGTTGCTGTTAGGGAGATGCGTAAGAAAAGTGGGAAAAAAGTTGGGTTGATAAAGGTTAGATGTTTTAGACCTTTTCCGGTAGAGGAATTTAAAAAATTTTCAAGTTTAAAAGCTTTGGCTGTTATTGATAGAAGCTATTCTTTCGGCTGTGGTGGACCACTATGTACAGAGGTAAAATCTGCTTTTTACAATACTGAAGAGAAACCTCTTATCTTAGGAGTTGTTGCTGGTTTAGGTGGACGTGATGTAAATGTTGGGGATATAATAAACGTGTTAGAAAAAACAATAGAGGTTTCCAAAACTGGGAAAGTTGAACGTGAAACCATATGGTTAAACCTTAAAGGTGAACAATTGAGGTGAAAAATATGCCTTCAAAACCAATTTCAATAAAAGATTTTCCTAAAGACGAATTCATGGTAAAAGGACATACAGCGTGTCCTGGTTGTGGTATGGCTATAGCTGTAAGACAAGCCCTAAAAATTCTAGGAAAAAATACTGTTTTAGCTATACCAGCCGGATGTATTGCTGGTGGTTCAACAACAGGACCATTTCCTCTTTCAGGGTTTGCTCTTCCAACAGTATACTGTTCATTTGATGAAACAGCAGCTTTTCTAGCAGGTATTGAAACTGCTTTAAAGGTAAAGGGGTTAAAAGAAAAGTTTAATGTTGTCGGGATTGCTGGGGATGGAGGTACAGCTGATATAGGTTTACAATGTTTATCTGGAGCTGTTGAGAGAGGACATAAAATAATCTACATCTGCTATGATAATGAAGCATATATGAATACTGGTATTCAACGTAGCGGGACAACCCCATACGGTGCATGGACAACAACAACACCTGTAGGTTCTTTAAGAATGTTTAAGCAAGAACCAAAAAAAGATATGCCACAAATAATGATAGCCCATAAAATACCCTATGTAGCCACAGCATCACCAGCTTTCCCCTCAGATTTGGCAGGAAAGATTAAGAGAGCGATGGAAATAGGAGGCCCCGCATACATCCATATACATACACCATGTCCTACTGGTTGGCGTTTCCCACCTGAGAAAACAATAGAGGTAGCTCGTTTAGCGGTTTTAAGCGGTATGTGGATTCTGTATGAAGTAGAAAACGGTGTATTTAAGTTAAATGTAAAAATTTCTAAACGTAAACCTGTGAAAGAGTATCTTAGTATTCAGGGTAGGTTCCGTCATTTAACAGCTGAAGATTTAGAGAAGATTCAAAAAGAGGTTGATGAAAACTGTAAAAGGGTAGGGATGTAAAATGACCTATTTTAGACAGTTAATTTTGTTTGGAAGAGGAGGGATGGGTGTAGTTACTGCTGCCGAAATCTTAGCTGAAGCTGTAGCTCAAGAGGGAAAATATGGTCAATCCCTCCCATTTTTTGGGATGGAACGGAGAGGAGCCCCTGTTAGATCCTTTGTTAGGATTAGTAGTGAACCAATATGGGTTCGAAGTGAGGTTACAGAACCTGACTATGTTATTGTAGTCGACCAGTCTCTTTTAACTCTTCTTGATGTAACCAGAGGTTTAAAAACGGATGGAATGCTTATTGTTAACAGTAGTGAAAAACCTCAGATTTTGAAGGAAAAACTCCAGCTAAAGTTTAGAGTTGCAACTGTTAATGCTACAAAGATAGCCTTAGAAGAAATCAAAGTTCCAATTGCCAGCACAGCAATGCTAGGTGCTTTTGCAAAGGTAACGAATGAGATAAGCTTAGAGTCGATACGTAAAGCAGTTTTAACAAGACTATCAGGAGAGATAGGTCAGAAAAATATAAGAGCTATTGAGAGAGCCTATAAAGAAGTTTTATTTTAACCTTAAACTTTTAAAACTTAAAGATTTTCTTTTTTCTTACTACTTTTTCACCCGGTGTTCTAATACGTTTAAAGATTCCTACTAATCCCTCCGGCATAAATACCACTACTAAAACTATTATAAGTCCAACTATAAGCTGATAAACTGTCGGGTAATTTGCCCAGAGAAACTCTGAAATAAGTGAAAAGATTATTGCTCCTACAATCGGCCCTGTAACTGTTCCCACACCACCGAAGAGTGCCATAGTCATTTGATTTAACAGTATGTTAATGTTAAACACGCTGGGAGGATCTATATATGTCATATACCATGCATATAAGCTTCCAACAACTCCTGGGAAGAAAGCGCTTACCGCAAAAGCAAAGACTTTCCATTTGGTTGTGTCCACACCACAAGCCTCAGCCGCATCCTCATCTTCATGGATTGCATGTAACGCTAATCCTATTGAAGAATTCTTTATTTTATACATAACAAAGATAGCTACCAGCATAGTAACCAAGACAGAGTAATAATATTGGGGGAGATTGTAGGCTGGCGGAAGACTTAGTCCTTCTGAACCACCAGTTAGACCCTTCCAATTTGCCATTAATGTTTGTGCAGCACCAGCAAGACAAAGTGTTGCTATAACAAAATATGCTCCTCTTAACCTAAGAATAGGGAAGCCTACGGCAATTGCAGCTAACATAGCTATTACACCAGCAAGTATGGCGCTTAAATAGGGTGATAAACCAAGTCTAACTATTGCTAGAGCACCTGCATATGCGCCAATACCAAAGAATGCATGATGCCCGAAACTTAGATATCCACAAAACCCTGAAATTAAATTCCAGCTTAACGCTAGTATCACATATAAAAATATTGCATTAAGAAGAAAAACAACGTAACCAACGGTTATAAATGGAACTGTAAGTAAACCAGCAATAACAAGTATAAGGAGTAGGATAGTGGTGGTCATAGTTCTTTCTGTTTTTTCTTCTTTTCCAAGTTTAACATTCAAGAGTTACCCTCTCCTATAGCCCTCTACCAATTATTCCCTTAGGTCTTAGAAGCAATATTATAATAATAAAGACAAATGCTATGAAAGACTCCCATGCAACACCAATAAAATGTGAGCTAAAGCTTTGAATTAACCCTAAAATAAATCCGCCAACCAATGCTCCGGAAAGACTTCCTAACCCACCCATTATCACTATGAGAAATGATATCATAGTATAGGAGCCGCCCATCTCAGGATAAATTGGGTATAAAAGCGAAATAAGCACTCCACCAAACCCTGCAACCGCACAACCTAACATAAAAGTAAGCGCATATATCTTGTTACTGTTAATTCCAACAAGCATTGCACCCTCCATTTCTTGAGCTGTAGCACGTATAGCTTTACCAATCATTGTTTTATCTAGGAAAATTCTTAATGCTCCAGTCATAGCTATTGCCGCTATAAACGCAAATAAGGTTGTGGATGGGATGGTTATCCCGCCACAGGAAAAAGGTATAGACCGAACAAGAATTCCTCTAAATTCCGAGGTCCACAGAATTCTTGCTATATTTATTAGAACTATGGAAACACCAAATGTTGATAATAAACTAGGTAAATGCCCTTTCCCCATTAAGGGACCTACACATGTCAAATAAATTACTAAACCGACAACAGCAACAATCGGTACAACTACTATTGGAGACAAATAGGGATTCATTCCATAAAGAATAAAAACCCAGTATGTTATGTAGCTCCCTATCATTAAAAATTCCCCATGTGCCATGTTAATTACACCCATAACTCCAAAAATTATGTTAAGCCCTATTGCTATCGCTGCATAAACTCCACCAATTAGTAAACCGCTTATAACCACCTGCAACACATCTACTAACGCCAATTCCCACACCCGGGCTTAGAGCACTCTTCTTTATAGTTTAACCTTTTCTAGTAGTACTAATAAAAAAATTTAAAAAGTTTTTGGGTAAGAATTGAAGGAAGCACGTCTAGGATGGCCATTCTGGACTTAGTGGATATATGGGTTTTGCTGTCTGGAACGGTCCTGGCGGCCACACAACCTCGTTTTTGCCGTTTTGAATTTGGATAACCCATGTTTTAGCGTATATGTCTTGCCCGTCTTCCCTAAACTTAGATTTACCCTTTATTGTTTCAAAGACCTCGGTGGCAAGAACATTTCTTACTTTATCTCTGTCTAGTGTACCCGCTTTTTCTATTGCTTGCTGTAGAATTTGGCATGTGGCAAAGGTTAAGCAGACAAACCCTGAGGGGTCTCTACCATACTTTTCCTTGTAGGCTTTTAAGAACCAGTCAGGCATACAGTCTACAGGCCTAGGTGCTGTATAGAAGTCACATAAACCTTCAGCGGTTTTTCCAAAGGTTTCCTTGAAACCTGGCATTTGTGGAGCGTTAGCTAGGAAAATGGCTTTAGGTCTAACACCCATCTCCATCATCTGTCTTGTTAAAAGAACAGCGTCATCGTAGTAGGTAGCTCCAGCCAGTATGTCAGGGTTTTTCTCCTTTATTTTTAAGACAAGCGGTGTTAAATCTTTAGGTTTGGCTTCGTACTCCTCGTAAAGAACAACCTCTATACCATACTTCTTGCATAGGTCAACAGCACCTTTAGCCACATGCATAGACCACTCAATTTTTGGAGCAACAACAGCTGCTGTTTTAGCTCCAAAGGTTGCACACATATTAATGAAAGACTCCATATGATGGGTTGCAATCGGCTGAACTGAGAAAAGATACTTGTACCCTCTGTTGTAAAGGCTTGGTGAAGCTGCATAGCTACATATTAAAGGTACTTTATACTTCTCCGTAATAACGCTTACAGCATAGCTTATCGTACTTGAGAATGGTGCTAAAACAAAGTCAACATGGTCCACTGTTATAAGTTTTTCATAAAGCTTTGCAGCTGTTTCAGCGTCACTTTTGTCGTCATAGATAATAACTCTAACTGGTAGCTTTTTCCCGTACTCTTTAACATAAATCCCTCCTTCCTTATTGATATGTTCCTCCCAAATCTTGTATGTTCGATGCTGTTCTTCGCCGAATTTAGCAAAGTGGCCAGTTAAGGATACACTAGCACCTATTAGAATCTCTTCTTTTACAGGTGCTGCTGGTGGTCGTGTGGCAAGATAGGCTGCAACTCCAGCTACCACAGCAACAACAATAATAACGGCTATGATAACGGCTTGTATCTTTGTTAACGCATGTTTCCCTATCATTACTTAACCCTCCTAAGTCTTTAGTAAACAGCTAGGGTATATTTTAGATTTTGCTTTATAGATGAACTACACCTTAATAGATTTTAGCTCTCTTAGAAAGTCAGCAAGTCTATCTACAATCGCCTCAACTATCTTTTTACCCTTTTCCTTGCTCGCTTTTGTAGGGTCACCAATAACCCCTGTCTCTGACAACCTATCTATAGAAAACTTTGAGTTTGGAGCAATACCAACAGTTACAGTTGGAGGGGAGGCATAAAAATTTAGTTTTATATACTTAGAGGAAAGTTCTGGTATTGATTTTTTTAATTTATCTTCCACCACACGTATCCCACAAAACCAACATACAGATGTTTCTGCTTCACAAGCATGAAAAACAACATCAGACTCTATATTTTCTTTGATTATATCCCTACCAAATCCACCCCACCAATCTATAGAAACTAAAAGAGCACCAGTTTCCTCTGTTAACTCTCTGATTGCTGCACTTATTGCAGGAGGGTTGCCTCCATGCCCATTTAATATAACAATTTTTTTAAATCCATGATGAATTAGGCTTTTACAAACATCTTTTAGAAGATTTACCAAAGTCTCAAAACGGAGGGTTATAGTTCCAGGATAACTCATTAAAGAGGTAACTCCAAAAGGAATTGCTGGAACAATTACTGGTTTAACCTCATCAGCAACCTTTTCAGCAGCCATTTTTGCTATTTCCCATGTGTGTGCAGTATCAGTCTCTAAGGGGAGATGGGGTCCATGAGCCTCAAAAGAGCCAACTACAACTATTGCTATATCACTTTCTTCCAGTCTTTCTTTTACTTCAGGCCATGTCATCTTTCCTAGGTAGATTTCAGAAGACATTGTACTTCCCAAATAAGAAAGTTTAAATTCCCTATTAAGCTTGCTCCTTTTTCCTAAAAAAGAAGAAAAAATCCTTAAGATATTCTTCTTTAAGGGGTAGGAGAAAAAATAAGGTCTAAAAGTATTTAACCTAAAATTAGTGAAAGAATAGCCTTTTTCATATGGTATGCATTTTCAACCTGGTCAAAGAAAACCGAACGAGGACCCTCAAGCACATCCTCAGTTATCTCTATATCTCGGTAGGCTGGTCCCGGATGCATAACTATTGCATCGTCTTTTGCTTTCTTTAAAATTTCAGCGTTCACCTGATAAGCCTTAATATCTATCTTGCTTTCTTCTTTCTGCACTTCTTCTGGAGCAAATTTTCCTCTTAATAAGACACATGAGTAAACTATATCTGCATCCTTTATAGCCTCCTGTAAGTTATGGGTTAAGGTAACCTTTGCCCCTGTTTCTTTAGCGTTTTCATAAGCCTGCTCCAAGATTTTTTTGTCAATATCATATATTTCAGGATATACTATGGCTACATCCATTCCAACCTTTGGACATCCTACAAGAAGGTCATGACACATTCCTCTAGTCATCCCGCAATAAACAAGTTTTAAACCTTCTAACCTTCCCTTTTTCTCCAAGATTGTGAGAAATTCACCTAAAGTTTGGTCTGGATGACCCTTGTTTGTGCTTGCACTTATAACTGGAACATCCGCATATTTTGCAATCTCATAAAGGGTTTCATGTTCATGTGCTCTTACAACAATCCCGTCTGCAATCCTGCTAAGAACTCTGGCAGTATCTTTCCACGGTTCACCTTTTGCAATCATCAGTGTGTGGGCAGGTAGGTAAATAGCATGACCTCCTAGCTGAGCCATAGCAGCCTCAAAGCCAACTCTTGTTCTTGTTGATTCAAATTCATAGACCATGGCAAGAATTTTTCCTTCTAAGATTTTCTCTGTTTTTTTACCCAGTTTACTAGCTACCTTAAACTGTTTAGCAGCTTCAATAAAAGTGTAAATCTCTTCTTTTGAAAGATCGTTTATTGATATTAAGTCTCTCCCTTTCATACTTCTCAATTAGAACCACCAAATATTGATGAGGACAATACGTATAAATAGTTTTTTTAAACTCTTCTGAAATGTAGTAGATAACATGAAGATCTTAACATTAAACTGCGGCAGCTCTTCAGTAAAATACTCCCTATGGGAAGTAGAAGAAAATACAAACCTTAAAAAAGAGTTATGTAATGGGATTGTTGAAAGGATAGGATTAGAAAATTCGTATGTTAGACATAAAATTCCTAAAAAGGATGAAGCCAAATTAAGTGTTGACTGTAAAACACACGAGGAAGCAATAAAACTTGTTTTTGATCTTTTAGAGGATAAAGAAAGAGGTGTTGTAAAAAGTCTAGAAGAAATTAATGCGGTTGGTCATAGGGTTGTTCATGGCGGGGAAAAATTTAGATGCTCCACAATCGTTAACGAGGAAGTTATAAAAGCAATAGAGGAACTTTCACCTCTTGCACCTCTTCACAACCCAGCTAATGTCTCAGGGATAAAAGCAGCAATGAAAATGTTACCCGATATTCCCCACGTAGCCGTTTTTGATACAGCGTTTTACACAGAATTACCTCCCTACGTTTACCTGTATGCTTTACCATATGAATGGTATGAAAAGTATGGTGTAAGAAAGTATGGTTTTCACGGGACTTCCCATAGATATGTGGCTAAAAGAGCAGCTGCTCTTCTAAACAAGGAATTATCGGATGTGAATCTAATAACCCTCCATATAGGGAATGGTGTTAGTGTAACTGCCATAAAAAAGGGGGTAGCTTATGAGCATAGTATGGGGTTTACTCCTCTTGAAGGTGCCATAATGGGGACAAGATGTGGGGATGTGGATCCTGGAGCAGTTTTATTTGTAATGAAACAAGAAAATCTTACACCAGACTACATGAATGAAATTTTAAATAAAAAAAGCGGTCTTTTGGGCATTACGGGCAAATATGTTGATAGGAGAGATATTTTAAAGGCAGCGGAAAAGGGGAAAGAACGTGCAGAACTAGCTATAAAAATGGAGGTTCATAGACTAAAAAAATTCATAGGTGCCTATGCCGCTGTTATGGGTGGTGTTGATGCAATAGCTTTTACAGCTGGGGTTGGTGAGAATTCTCCGTTTTATAGGAGGAAAATATGTGAAAACCTCGATTTTTTGGGTATAAAACTTGACCATGAAAAAAATGAGGTTGCAGTTGGTGGGAGAGAAATGGAGATAAGTACATCTGATTCTCCTGTTAAGGTTTTTGTTATACCGACCAACGAGGAGCTAATATTTGTTGAGGAAACAATAGAGGTTCTTAATAAGTTAAAAACAAACAAGTCTTAAGTTAAACCGTCTTTTTCTGAACTTTTAATTTAAAGAAATAAAGAAAAGAGATTTACGTTTATACTACCTATACCAAATTTGTTTTGTTGTGAGGGATCTATTATGAGGAGTGTTAATGTGATTCAATATGGTGTAGGGTCTATTGGAAGCAAAATAGTTAAGCTTCTGTTAAAGAAGAAGGGCATTAAAATTGTAGGAGCTATAGACACTGCTGAGGATAAAGTAGGTAAAGATCTTGGTGAGGTAATCGGGCTTGGAAAGAAACTTGGTGTAACCATATCGAATGATCCGGAAAAAGTTTTTTCTGAAAACTATGCAGATATTGTTACACACTCAGTTTCACCAGACTTGATGGAAACTTATAGGCATATTGAAAAACCTATTAGGGAGGGTATAAACATAATTTCAACTTCTGAAGGTTTAGGTAATGCTTATGCTGTTAATCCGGAGCTCGCTGCAAAAATTGACTTGTTAGCAAGAAAACATGAGGTTGCAGTGCTAGGGACAGGTATTACCCCTGGAGTTTTTGAGCCACTACTTTTAATTCTTACCGGGCTATGCTCTAAGATAAAAAGGATAAAATATGTTAGGGTAACATCTGCTGCAGCTTATGCGCCAAACTCTGTGGTAAGAAAAAATTTTGGTGTTGATGTAAAATCTGTTGATGAGTTTGAGAAAGCAGTAAAGAATGGGATAATAACTGGACATATAGGTTTTGAATGGTCAATCCCAATGATAGCAGATAAACTGGGTTGGAGGATTGATGAGATTAAATGTGAATTAAAACCTTTCATAGTGAACGGAAAAGTTATTGGCAGCAAAAAGATATGTCGAGGCATAGTGGATGGGAAAGAGTTAATCTATATGGAGTTAGATGCACATGCAAACCCAGAAGTCGAAACCTATGATGAATTTGTGGTGGAAGGAGAACCTCCAATTAACCTAAAATGTAAACCGTTTATAGAAGGCTCAGCATCAACAGCATCAGTTATTGTTCATATGATACCCATAGTCATAAACGCAGAACCTGGCTTGTATACACCAGCAGATTTACCTTTACCAGTTTACTACGAGGATGTAAGACTGTTAATCAAGAAGCAATAGGTAAAGCTAACCATAGCTATACGTAAAAAACCAGTAAAGCCTTATAAAACTAAATAAGCCAAAATATTTTTGGCTAAACAGAGGAAGCTCCGGTAGTCTAGTCCGGCCAAGGATGAGGGCCTCTCGAGCCCTCGACCCGGGTTCAAATCCCGGCCGGAGCACCATAATTCAAGTTCAGTTCTATCTTCTGCTTATAGGCTTAGCATGCTTCTACATAGGATTCCTCATACCCGAAAAATTTTACACCTTACCTCTCCAAGCAGCAGCTTCTACTTTCACCTATATTGGGAGGCCGAGCATTTTTAGGCCTATGTAAACGTAGAGGAGACCTAAGCATATCCTAAGAATTTTCGGTCTTGTTCTTTCGCTTACAACGGCGCCCAATACTGAGAAGGCAGCACTCGTCAATCCGAGG
>Ga0180301_10001689_pt1 | contig 17298 bp, 13 predicted proteins | sample GuaBasSediGuay16_FD_121797 | JGI IMG/M metagenome (GOLD analysis project Ga0180301, IMG submission 121797) | Subseafloor sediment microbial communities from Guaymas Basin, Gulf of California, Mexico - Guay16, Core 4569-2, 12-15 cm | ecosystem: Environmental > Aquatic > Marine > Hydrothermal... | reverse complement strand
TAGGCTAGCGATATGTCCTAGATGCGGGTTTATGACTGACCGAGACACTATTGGGGCAATGAACATATACCTCAAAGTATTCAAACTCTTAGCCCCACGCCATGGGTCGTGGGGCACCCGCTCGATGACCAATGAAACCCGAGCGAAGAGCGGGTTATCCAAAAATGAGCCAATGATGATTCATATAAAAACATATACAATCATATAAAGAGGCGAACCCACGTAGACCCAGGGCTAGGAGACATAATATCTTAGTGTACATAGGTATAGCTATAGATGTTGTTTTTGCTATAGGATGTAGTTAGGAAGATAAGGTATGTCCTTAACAAGAATACACAGTGTCAAGGCTGTGGGCAGCTGTTAAGAAACTAGCGCGGAGAAAACTATTGAAATACTTTCCTCCTAAGATCTCATCATAAAAGTAGTGAAGTACTTATTCTACACTACCTGATATTTTTATATTTTTAGTTCTTTCTGTTATGGAAAGCGCTACTCCATGCTAATAGTGTTGAAGAATTCGGGATGGCGAAGATGGGTAACGTTCAGTCCAGTAGCGTGTCAGGGATTTATAGATTTGTAGATGGTAGCCGAGGTTCTGTTCTTCCTAGTTCTAGCAAGAGTAGGAGGGGAGGAGTCTTCGAGGTACTTCTACATGTCCCTATGGGTGGAAGTGTCCATCACCCCCTATGGATAGGGTAGCAAAGAGTATAGGACTGGGGCTGTCTAGAGGAACTAAGCCTGTGTTCATGGACAGGAAGAGGTGCTATGTCTGTAAGGGTTTGATGAGAAGAGAGTTCAGGGTGTTCATAACTGTTAGGCTTCCTCCATATATTACTGACCCTGGCCTCGCTGTTGATCGTTTAAGGGAGTTCATGAAGTGGCTCATGATACACGATAGGGTTAGATTTGTAGCTGTTATCTCTGTTGGTAAAGTTGTTAAGGTAAATAATAGGTATCTCATCAAGTACGAGAAGCCGCACCTACACATACTTGCTGGTGCTAAAGATAGGGTTGGATGGGTAAGGCTTAGAAGGGAGGAGCAGGTCGAGGCCCTCAGGAGGTTTATAGCCGATGTTCATAGGGGCTACGAAGCTTTTTTAGGCCCTGAGCACCCCGGCGCCATAGATATCCGGTGGATAAGATATCCTGTGAAAGCGAAGCGTAGGAGACGTAGGAAGCGCAGGATCGCTAATGATGATAGGGCTAGGACCGTGTTCAGGCTAAGGCTATACATGTTCAAGCAGCTAGCAACACCCAACGGGATATACGTCCAGGGTATGTACGTGAAGCGCCGCCATAAATTGCCAAGTACTGATAGGGGTACCGATAGTAATAGTATACGGTGCTGATAATGCATTGTTTGAGTTGTTGACAGGGGGTTTGGGGGGTTATGGCGGGTGGGCGTCAAGGCGTGATGGGCGGAGGCTATGGGTCGGCAATGCTAGGAGGTTGCTGCGCGAGGTTATTGAGAAGGGTAGTTTTGCGGGTATCCCTCTCGGAGGCGGGCTGTCATGGAAGCTGGTTAGGAGAGTGTTGCTAAGTATAGTCAATGGCAGTACTAAAGACGTCGATATAGAGCGTGTGCTGTGGCTCCTCTACACCTACGCAGTTAGCAGGCACCACGCGTTTGATGAAGTCGAGAAGGTTAGGGGGTGTTGGAAGGACCGTAGATGTAGTTTCGGCGAGGCTGTCAGGGTATTCTCCAGGGTTCTCGCAATAGACTACGAGAATATCCTGGGAACACTGCTGAACCTCAGGGATTTCGAGCCCGGCACAGTGAGGGAGATCTTCAGGTCCTACGTTGAGGGTGTGGAGTCCAGGATTACCAGCGCTATCAACAACTATGCTGATAGCCTAACAGTGAGTCTCGATACCATCCTTGTGGTGTATCTAAGGCTTCAGGTGTTGTCTAAGAAGATCGTTCGTAGATGGTTGAGGGATCTGAAGTACGTTGAGGAGCTTATCGACAGAGATGTATGGTTGGCGTACAGGCACTTCACGATATTGTGCCGCGATATCGCACGGACGATAGAGTCCCGCTACCGATACGTAAAGAACTTTTCTGTGCTGAATGGAAAGCGTAGGAAGAGGAGGTATGAGGACCGTAGCGTAGGTAAGTTCGTGAAGAGAATCCGTGCACTGCTAAGGCAGGTTAAGTGGTTCAGAAATATCATCGCTGACTTCGAATCCCTTGACTCGCTAAGATTTTATGATGCACACGAGCTTAGGGATGAATTCCGCATAAGGCTTAGGGAGCAATCCCAATGCTTCTTCTTTGCCGGGCATGTAGTATGTATAGGAGTTGAAGAGATTAAGGAGGCCGTCGATGAGGTCAAGGAAGCTATAGAGGAGTTTGCTGCGTATGCAAGGTTCTGTCTAGGACTTAGGGTTAAGGCCGAAACCCCATGTGTAGAGAGGATATGGTTTAGTAAAACATGGATTGATGAGGAGGAGTGTAGAGGGATTCTCTGTTCTGAAAACTTGGACAGTATTACCAAGCGTGTTGATGAGCTAATTAAAAGACTGTCGGCTCTCAGGAGAAGGCTCGTAGCTAGAAGCAAGATGAGGAAAAGAAGATATTTAGCAAGGCTAAGGAAACTCCAATACAAACTCTCCAAGACCCGTGCTCTAGACGAATACATTAGTGGAAGGAAAATCGATGCTTTCAAGAGAGCTCTAAACGCCTTCAAAGCATGGCTCCGTAGACGTCAGTACCCTACATCGGGGTCTCTTTCTGGGCAACATCGTTAATGCCTATTGGTAGGTGATGCATTGAGTGAGGAGCTGCTCTGGTTCTAGAGGCTAATATGGTGTGTAGAGTAACGCTTGATTCCTAATCGATGCGATGCAGTAGCTTATAGTGTATGATAATAGTCCTGAGGGTATTGAGGCCACTACGTTCTGAAGCCACAGCTTTAGAAACGCTAAAAGTGGTTGCAAGGCGTTCAACACGAACTGCGTGAATTGCTCAGCTGTTGAGATTTCAGCTGGAGGACTAAACGTATACATAGCTATGAACCCCATCAACGCAACTGCCAGTGATATAAGCTTCGCTACTGCTAGAGCCTGAGCTAAGCCCTTGAATAAGTCATCGAGTTCCTCAGCATAGCGCTTACCCAGGAAGCAAGATGTCAGTGCCGCCAGAATGCCAGATAATATCATCAGCACCTCCTCCACCTGCACCCCCATACAATAGGGTTTACCAGGGATAATGAGCACGTGGCTCATACCCAGTAAAGCAGAAATCAAGTGTCATCTCCTCCATTTCGAAATAGTTGTTTTCTCCATCTCCCGCTCCAAACGCGATAGTGATTCACTGTGTTTATTAGAGCTATGCTACATTTAAGTGGAAATAAGAGAACGTTTCGTCTCCAAGGAATGACTAGCTGCGATACTTACCTCGGGTTTCATCGCCGAAATAGAGAATGTTAGGATTTTAAGGAAAGCTTAAGTTGATGTCGTTTAGTATAACATTTAGTATAACATACTGAGATTAGCTATTTGGTGATGTCATGTCGGGGCTGGCTCATGTTAAGGAAATTTCTAGTAGTTATTTGAAATCTGATGCAAGAACTCTAGAGTCTTTAGATGGTGCTCTGAATGAGACTCTGATGAGTTTTCTACGTACTGGAGTTCCTGAGAGGCAGTTCGTTCTTGAATACATTCAAAACGCCGTTGATGCGGGCGCGAGAAGAATAAAGATTGTTTTAGATTTTGATAGAGTTCGAATCTTAGTATATAACGATGGGGCACCATTTAGCTATGACGACTTTGAGACTTTCTGTAAGATTGCGAAATCCAAGAAGAATCCCAACAAAATGTTGATCGGATATATAGGTATAGGTGCTAAATCGGCGTTTGCTATAGCGAGAAAGCTAGAACTCCATTCGGGCAACTACCATGTAGTTTTTGAAGAGGCTAATATTCCTGATAGTCTAGCTAGAGGATTAGGTCTTAAGTATTTATGGATGATTGTTCCGAAAGCCATAGATGAATATTATAAGAGAGGTAGATGTGATTATCTACAATCTTCAGGAGGCTTTAACACGGTATTCGTGTTAAAGAGACTAGTGAACGGGAAGGATACCCTCGATAAAGTAGCTAAGGTTCTTTTGGATCCTAGTAACCTCTATTTTCTGGACTCTAGGACTCTTCTATTCGTACCTATCAAAAATGTTGAGGTTGAAGTGTGTGTCTTTAGGAATGGGAATGAGGTCTGTGAGAGGCGTTTCGCTAAGACAGGTGTAGAGGAGTTAGGCGGTTACGTACCTAGCGTCAAGAAATGTTTGGTAGAGCTCAGTGAGAAGATAAGGAATGAGGAACGCAAGGAGGTATGGCTCGTCATTTCTAAGGAGATAGATGTTCCCGTAAACGTTAGGAGAGATCCTATGACCTCAGTGTTTAAGCGCGATACTGTGGTAAAAAGGCTTATCGCGATTGCCTTCAGAATCGAGAAGGAGAAGCTTAGACCTATTAAAGGGGTTGTTAAGTTCAGCGTCTTTAGCTATATGCCTATAAGAGAAATTGAATCTGGCTTCAATTATCTCTTACACGCCGACTTTCTAACGGATCCCAGTCGTGGAGGTATAATTGAGAACATATTATGGAATGAATGGCTACGAAAAGAGCTGGTCAAATTCGTTACCGAGGATGTGGTAGATGAGTTCAAACATGATAACAGGCTTAAGTATCAGATAGCGATGCTGTTGCCACACATAAGTCCTACTGACCCGTTTATCTACAAGCTATACAGTGATTTGAAGCAGACAATCATAAAGAAGGAAATCATACTAACTTACAATGGTTTTCGACGTATTAACGAAGTTACACTTCTTCCCAAGATAGTATACGATGTGCTGAATGACGATGAGCTCAAGTCGATACCCAGAGATAGTTACGTTAAAGACATAGTTATCAAAGAGGTATATGATTGTATTGTTGAATTAATTAATTCACTTCCACCAGAGGCAAGCAAGAAGCTCTGGCACGATTATATTAACACTATGTATCTAGGGCTTCGTAAGGTCGTTACAATCGGTGACAGCAACTGGTATAAAGGTGTCCGAAGCTTATACCAAGCACTGTTAAGGTATAGCGATAGGAACAAGGATTTCGTAAAGAGGATGTTGAAGTTTATGATTGATGATCCCTTAGAGAGAAAGATTAGCCTCTATAGCTATGGAGACTTGTTCGGTAACCTAATTGTCTTATCAGCTGATGAGAATGTTAAGAGACTTAAGGATGTCTATCTAATACCTAGGTCTAGACTTATTGAGTACCTCAGAAAGAAACTAGCCCTAGAAGAGTGGAAAGTAATGCAAATGGTGAACAAGATTGTTATCGATGAGGATCTTAAAGAGTATGTAATCGAACTGTGTAGAGCCGTGAACTACTGTTCAATAGGATCTAGGTATCTTCAATCAGAAGCTGAGGCTTCTGAAAACTTCCTGCAATCGTTTGTCAAAGAGAAATTATTTGAAACGATAAAGCCAAGCATAGATAGAGCTGTTGAAATGTTACAATCAGCTATTCAGCAACGCAATGAATTGGAAGTCCGCAAGATTATGAAAGAACTTGTTGAGATATACTATCCTATTTTCAAGGACAAGATATGCAGTATTCTAAAGGGAAGAATTAAAGTTAAGGTGCTAGATCATGGATTTAATGAAGTTGAGGAGACGTTATTACCCGAAAGTGATTGGCATTCTCTGAGAACGGTTCTTAAAATGATAGATGAAGGATTAAAGAGATTGAAGAGAATGAAGATAGAACCTAGTCAACGCTATAAAGAGTTCGTAGCAAGAGTTAAGTTTGTGGATTTCGGCTTCTACCAAGATACTGACAGAGAATTGCTTAAGCAGTTTCTGAAAGATTTGGGTATTGAGTATAGAGGAGATGAACGTAAACTTAGTGAGTTTAAGAAGAAGGTAAGCGAAGTCTTATCAGTTGAGATCGCAAGGTTGTGGTTAGCAAAGCAAGGGTATTTTGTACCTACTGAAAGTCGAGCTGGTTGGGACATTATAGCAATGAATAGTCAGGGCTTTATTATTAAGGCAGAGGTTAAAGGATCGACAGAGGAAGAATATCGCGGATCTATAGCACTAAGGTGTAGAGTAAAGGAGGTCGATGAATGTAGGGAGAAATGTGGAGAGAATGAGAAATGTCTCATAATTATAATCGAAAATGTAGCCATGAATCCACGGATACGTGTTCTTGACCTATGCAAGTTGCCTGGTGACGTACTTGAGGAATATAGAGTTGAGCTGCCCCAAGATGCTTTAAAGTATAGTGAATCGTTTAAGCTTAGCGAAATAGTTGGTCTTTAATCTTAATTATAGCTTCTTTATCTATACTCTGTCACGCTATCGATCTTGTAGTTTTATAAAGAATGTTTCATTCAGGAACGTAGTATAAAGTTTATGGTCTTTGGAATAAGGATGATTAATGTCATCATAACTATGAGCGGAAGAATATATTGTTAAAATAGCCGTGTTAAAACCTCTTTAGGAATGTTTAAAGCTGTGAAGATCAGTAGAGGTAGCCCTACTATTAATAACGGTGCTACCCTTCAGTCTATACTTCTTCGTTTTAGTATCATATTCTTACCTTCTCCATTTAGAGGAATATGAATTTATCTCTATCTCTTCTCGTACATGCTGTTTGCCGAGCACAGTAGCTACGATATAGTGCCTGCTCTTGAGTGGCTCAGGTGGTTCGTATTTCCAGTTGATTTCGTATTTGCAGAGCTGTTCCTTTGTGTACAGATTCCATAGTATCAGCTCTATCTTACTGCCTAGCTTCTTCAGCTGTATCTTGAAGTTTGTTGTTTCCTGTAGTAGTCCTAGCTGTTTCAGCCCGTAGGATATCGAGCGTGCCCATGGCCAGCTGTATGGTCCTCTCTGGAATATCCTGTGTATTATCTTGGAGGCCTCGCTGTGTCCCAGTATATGTAGGATCGTTATCCCTGGTGTAAAGCCAAGGTTCTTTAGCAGCTTTGCTATCTCCCCCGATTTCACCGCTCTCCATCTCTGCCGTGTCTTCGGCTCGTAGTATATGAATAGGTCTTGGTGCCATAGCCAAAGAATCGCGTTCTCCCTAAGCGGTAGTAGCGTGTGCGTGATTAGATCGAGTGCTGCTGCCCTCTTCCCTTCCTTGATTAGTTTCTGTGCTGTTTCTACTACCTGTTTAGTATAGTAGGAGAGCCCAGGTGATATCTTCAGGCTCTTAGAGGCCATCTTCATGTGCTTTATTGCTGCTCCTATTTTCCCTGCTCTGCTCCTTTCTCTGTCGAATAGGTCCTCGACATCTCTCGGGTCTACTAAAGCTATGTAGCTATCTCCTTCCTTCTTGATCAGTCCTTTACGTTCTAGTATTGATAGCTGCTTCCTTACAGTGTTCTCTCGAATTACCTTGTCTGAAAGATACCTGTATACTTTGTATAGCTTTCTGAAGCTAGCTTCTCCAGTTAGATAGATGTACCACAGCAACGCGTACTGGATGGTGAATCTGTCTGCTACCCATTTCAGTTTCCTTAGTAGGTCTCTGTGAGGTGTTTGTTCTTCCCTTATGTAGCGCGTTAGTCTCCACTGGATCATTCTATCGCCTCTAGGAGTTTCTTCATCTCCTGCTTGGAGATCTCCTCGGCTAGCATCTCTGCCGCTCTGGAGTCTGCTCTCCACCACAGAAGCCTTCCGTTATTGGGGTCTCTGTATGGTCTCACTACTCCCCATTTCTCTAGCTGTCTAAGGTATGTGGATACGTATGCGTGGTCGTATTTCCTCCCTAGTAGTTTGCTTATCTCCCTCGCTATAGCACCACTTCCTACAGGTATCTTCGCCGTATATACTACGTAGACTAGCGTCCTTAGGAAGTCATTGTCTAGTATCTTCGCCACTACTAGGTGTGGTTCGTACTGAACCCTCCTGGTCTTCCTCTTTCTCTTCCTAGGCATCTCCTCTCCCGTATAGTATATGTGAAATCTCAATAAGAATACGAGAAGGGCGGGGTAGAGAAGCGGGAAATAAGCGAGAAGTAGAGAAGGGCGGCGGGCTCGTTCTCGATGGGCTCGGAGGCGGGGCGCGGTGGTTCTATTCGCCGTGCGTGGGAGCAGATTGAATTATTTAAAGGGATTATAGATATATCGTTGTTAATATTAGCTTGTCTGGTGATCCCTCTGTGCGTTCTAAACAGGTTTTGAAGATCCTCATGTCTATGGTGGGGGAGTACATCGTTGCTGCGTACCTGTGTAGCATGGGTTACCTAGTCGCTATTACCCCTAGAGGTATGCCTAGAGTTGACCTGATTGTGCATGACCTAGCTAATGGGAGGTCGAGGCTTGTTCAGGTCAAGGCGTTTTCGCGTCGAGAGAATAGGTGCCCCTTGATAGGGGTCGAAGCAACCTTCGAGAACATCGATGAGATCCTCAGGGAGAAAGTAGTATATCCCTACATATTCGTGGAGCTAGGGCAGGACCTGAGAAAGGCTAGGTTCTACATACTTGCCCCAGGAGATGTTAGGAGGCTGGCTAAGGAGACCTACATGGAGTGGCTAGAGAGGAAGAGCCATAAGAAACCTATCGAAGAGCTGAAAAAGACTAGACAACCCCTATGCATCCCCATAGACAAGCTAGAGGCATACGAAGACAAGTGGGATAATATATGGAAAGAGTGATCCAAGACACGGTAGTAAGGTGCTGTTGCAGGGGAAACCGCAGCATGCTTCCTTTGCTTCAGATCCTCCATGCATCCTGAAGTTTTATCCCTCTTTAATACCGCCTTTCTAATGATTTATTTGGGCAGACTGCTTGGCAGCCCCTACTTAAACGCTTCCTAACTATGGCTAGAGCACGTAGCTAGGTAATTAAACACAATAGCTTATTTAATTCTAGGATAAAGGCAATTTTAATTTTATTCATCGGTTATTGTATACGTAGAGCGGGGTAAGCAAGCTTGGGTAACAGTAGAGAGCCAGCAGCCCCAAGCTCTGCACCAAGCTCTAAGAGACCGTTCATTGTAGCTGTTATCCCCGCGTTTAAGGAGGAGAAGAACATAGCTAAGGTTGTCCTGCTGACCAAGAAGTATGTAGACCTAGTGATTGTAGGCGACGACGGTTCCAACGACATGACGGGAGAGATAGCCAAGGCGCTGGGTGCCGTAGTCATCAGGAACGATAAGAACATGGGAAAGGGATACACACTAAAGAGACTATTCAATGAAGCACTAAAGCTAGGCGCCGACATAGTCGTTTCATTGGATGCCGACGGCCAGCACGACCCAAACTACATACCCAAACTCATAGAGCCCATAACCAAGGGACAAGCCGACATAGTGATAGGCTCAAGATACCAGGGCACACCCCCCGACAAAATACCTCTATACCGGAGAATCGGCCTGAAAATCATAGGGCTATTCCACAAACCAGTCATAAAAGGGGTGAAAGACACGCAGAGCGGCTACAGAGCATATCACAGAAGAGTAGTTGAAGTACTCGCAAAAGAACTACAAACACATGGATACGGAACCGAAACAGAACAGCTATTCATCGCTAGAAAATACAACTGGAGGATAGTAGAAGTACCGGTAACAATAACCTACGCGTAGAGAACCCAAGCAAAAAACACCCAGTAAAACACGGGGTCGAATTAATAAGAGACCTGCTAAGACTAGTGACCGAGGAAAGACCGCTTCTAACACTAGGAGTTCCAGGAACACTACTATTTCTAATAGGATTAGGGACGGCATCATACGTAATATGGGTATTCAATCAAACAAGATACTTCTCAATACCAATAACATTAATAGCATTAGCACTCATATTCTCAGGATTACTTATGATGTTCGCAGCCTTAATGTTGTATTCACTAACTAGGCTTGCTCAACGAATAACAAGGTGTTAAATTATGGAAGTAGAGGAACTCTTTCTGTTCTTCTCAGCGTTACTCCTATGCTCTTCATACTATTGGTTAATATATCCTCTTATATTGTTTATCTCTTCTCTAGTAATGCGAATAATGCGAAATAGTGAAGATAATATGAAAAAGTGCTCTTGCAAGGACTCATACAGCTCGGATTATAAAGTAGCGATAGTTATACCTACGTTTGGAAAGAGAGCGGCAATAATTAATAAACTTAAACTAATAGACAAAATACTTGAATATCGTGAATTAAATAAATATATCCAAAAGATATATATAGTGTTTTCTGAACCAGATGACCATATCTTAAAGAAAGTTTACCATGTAAAAGATACAATGAAGAACTACAAAAAAATAGAGATTATTACTGAAAGAAAGCGTAGAGGTAAGGCAGCAGCCATAAACTTAGCATTACGTAGAATAACTAAGGACTTAGGAAATAGAACAATAGTTATTGTAAACGATGATGATGCTTTCTTTGATGCTAAAACTTTACAAAACATAATTTTGACGATGATTAGAGATGAGCAAGTTGCTGTTGCAAGTGTATTTCCTAAATATCAATCCAAATTTCTTAATATCCTTTATGGATACAAGCGGTTAATACACAAATTAGAATCGATGTTGTGTAACCCAGCAACAATAGCAGGTGAAATGCTCGCTTTTAAACTTGATATCATTGGTAGCTTTTATGAAGAAACATTATCAGAGGACTTTCAACTAGGTATGATATGCTCATCAAAAAATAAAAGAATAGCATTACTCGAAGGCAATGTAGTTGAACCCTATCCAAGCACGTTTCATGGTTTAGTAAGCCGTACGGAAAGAACCGTACTTGGTACGATAATGGAAGTTAAGAGACTCTTGAAAAAGATAGAGAACGTTAAATGTAAGTTCATATATGTATCTTATTTATATTCGTTATTGTCTCTTCCGATATCTACAATCTCATTAATATTACTAATTTTTATATCTACTTACATATTACTTTCACAAGCAGCATCGCATATAATGTTTTTATCATCTCTTATGCTTATTGTAGTACTCGTTATTGCTATTGTAAAAAGAATTAGAAACTTTGTATACAGATTCCTTCTATTTATTCTTTCTATAAATTATGGGATTTTAAAGGCTCTTATCAGAGTGCTAATGTCGAACAAAATGGAGGTAGTTGCTATATGGAAGGAAACAAAAGTATGAATGCTATAATATTACTTCGCAAAACTGTTATATGGTTACTGATAACTACTTCTATATCTGTTATAGGAACACTTCCGTTTACTTTTATGATAAAGCATATGTATTCACAGATAAAACCTCCCTTAATACTTGGGTGGGACACTTCTTACCATGCGATGCTTATAAATCTTCTTATTAACGAACCCAAGTATTATTCTTCGATTGTTAAATTTCCTTGGATTTATCACATACTAGGTTATGTCGCGTATAAAACATTTAACATAACTCCACGCGAGTACATTATAATAAACCAAGTATTTGTGATGCCCTTTCTTCTTATCTTAGCAATGAACTCTGTGCTATATTATATTATGGGTAGAAATAGGAAGATTTTTCTATTAGCTTCAATAATTACATTATGTTTCTTCTATTCTTTGCCGTGGAGTTATAGATTGGTTAGCGATCTACACAAACAAGTACTTGGAATATTCTTCTCTCTAATGCTAATATTAATTATTGATAATTTAGTAAATAAGTCAGCAAGAGGAATTATGATGAAACTAAAATTCTTATCTTTTACACTAATTTCTATCCTTTTATGGTTTAGTCATAGAGAGTTTTACATATTGTTTACAAGCATTTCTATAGCTATTACTTTGTTAATTGTTATACAAAACAGATTTTGCAAAAATCGTAACGGTAGATTATTTATAGTTAATCAAAGTGATACAAATCTTGCTATCATAATAATTACGTTGCTTTTAATACCAATTATGTACATGGTTATCGAACCATCTTTCTATAGAACATATATTTTATCTTTAATTATGGGGTTCAAATTGTATAGTAAAGGCATACTTAGTGTAAGTCTATGGGAGTTCCTCGATCTATCATTAAATGTGCTAAAGAGTCTTGGCGGTAATTTATTTATTTTATCTTCGATATCGCTACCAATATTGCTTATACTTATGCGTCGAAAGAGTCACTTCTCAATGGTAGATGCGTATCTTATGTTGTTGGCTATCACTCCATACTTATACATAATGCTTGGGTTAATACCTCCCCTAAAATCATTGTTTAATCTCGAATTCTTACGACGTATTACACTTTATGTGCCAATACCCCTCATTATCAGCTATTTCATATATAATTTACAAAGATTACAGTATAGAGATGGATATAGTAAGAGTATAATCGTAAGTATAATTATCATAGGTATGGTTATGTTTTCATTTATTGCGACTTTTAATACTTACACAAAGAGTACGATTAATAGTGTTTATAAAACATTCGTTGAGTATCCTACCTTGTTAAGAATATATAACGCTATTGATGAATGTGGATGTACTAACTTGAATAATTCTCATGTGCTACTACTATTAGGTTCGAATACTAAAGCATACTATTTTATTGGTCTTTATGCCAATTATATCTCACTTAAATTAAATACGATAGTTTTACCTATTTACGTAAATAACTTCTATCTAGTACGTTATACATTACTTGATAAATCGCTAGAGCTAGAAGAATTCTTTAACTTAATTAAGAGCTATTACTCAAAATATAGTAATATTGCTGCATCACACAAAAGTAAGATCATTTCATGGCTCACAAGAGCCAAGGCAGTTCTATCTACTATAGACGTTAACAGCATACTAATAGTTATCCACAGAAGCTTAATGTTAAATTCAAGCGCGAAACTAATACTTGATAGTTACTGTAAAATTTGCTGTGAGAATAAAGAAATTCAAGTTATAGAGTGCTCTAATAATTTTAAGGAATACGTATGGGTTGTCGATCTTGCTAATGATGTCGCAAGGCATAACCATACATACCGTGTTATCAAACACCAAATGGTAGCACGTGAGAGCTACACCTATGAAAATTATACATATGCAGAATATTACTTCTATTCTCCTAGGGAAATAAGTAATGCAACACTATCATTGTATTTATATGAACCACCAAGTAAGTATGGGGGTTTGCTGTTTGTAGTAAATAACAATAAATATTTCATTCCATATAATGCCAAAGGAATATCCCAGTATAACGTGACCGGAGTACATATTTTAAAAGGTATCAATAAGATAGTTTTTAGACCTTATAATCCTAATGGCATAAAATTCATGAGAATTTATTACTGTACAATATCAGGTGATATAAATGATAAAAAATAATAAAAATAATAGAAATATATTAGCAATAGTACCTATAGAAATAGCGGGTGGAGGATTAATAACATTAAGTGATCTTATTGTTCTCTCAAAAATAACAGACATATTTAAAGTATACATCTTTCTATTACATCGCCCCTTGTCAAAGCCTAAAGGATTACCCTATAAAATGTTTTATGCTCCGACTCCTACTGTACGAAGATATTTTGATTTATTGGGTTATAATCCGATATTTGCATTGCTATACAAATGGTACTTGCCATTTGTATTACCTATAATTCTTCTAGTGATAAGACCATCAATTATTATAATACAAGGCATCTCGACTCTCTTCTTGACGTTTCCTATTCTAAAAATCGCTAAAAAAATTTTAGGCACAAAGATAGTAATAATGCATAGGCACTATACGGGCCTTAATATCAACTATAAGTTGATACTTGGTAGGTTATTCAACTCACTAATAGATTTAGCATTTGTGAATTCTATTGAGACAGGTAGAGACTTACTAGGTATTATCGATAAGGACAAAATAACTATAATAGGATTATGGGCTCCTCTTCAGTATCTCAAAATTAAGCCAGAAGTAGTGGTGAAATTAAGGAATGTAATGCGACAAAAAATGAACTTAACTAATAAATTTGTAATAGGATTTGTAGGTAGGTTAGAAAAAGAGAAGATGATTGATATATTGCTAAGTACCTTTATTAAGTACTATCGAAGTAAGGATGACAATGTATTTATTGTAATAGGTCCCGGGAATTATTCGGTAATAGCTAGAAAATTGTCTGAAAAATATCATAACTTTCTGTACATCGGGTATGTTCCTAGAGAACAATTGATTAAATGGTACTCAATATTTGATTTAATTATTAGCTGCGCAGATGAAAGTTATATAACACGTCCTGGTTTGGAAGCACTAAGTATGGGTGTACCGATAATAATATTTGACGTCCCATGTATACTTTCAAAAATCGAGAGAGGGGAATACAAAGTTAGGATAAAGACTAACATCCCTCTTATTACCATTTCTGCAACTAATCCATTATCATTGTATAAAACAATAGAGTATATGCGCAAAACTTTAGCTAAATATACTAAAAGGGAACTTATAGCCATGGGACGTCAATATTTAATAGATAACAATTATGATCCTTTACAATGGGGAAAGATCTTCAAAAACATGCTGCTAATGTTAGATAATACATAAGAGCCTTGTGTTAGAAACATTGCTTAATTTACTTACTCCGCAAACTGCCGTTTATAGGGAAGCGTCTTTGATTGGTTGATTGGGTTATTTGAATATAACCATGGGTATAAGTTCTATGCATACTATCAAGATTATTGGCGCTTTATTCACCGTCACGGGCACTTTGAGCCATTAACAACGAAGTTTTTGATTGAAAATCGGTATGTCGTGATGTTGTAGTAGATGTTAGTGCTCATATAGGTATTCATACTGTTCATTTAGCTAAGAGGACGGTGTAAGTATTAGCAATTGAGCCCGAGCCGAAGAATTTAGAGCTTTTTGTGAGAAACATTAAGTTAAACAATGTTGAGAGTAAGGTCATAATCTTACCCATAGCAACATGTATTAAACATGTCAAGTAGGTAGTGTTGAGGCTAGACAATAGATATAAAGAGACATAAATATGGCAGAGCACAAGTACTATCAGTAGGGTTAATTCATGAGGAGGATAGCGGTCATTGGTCTTGGTTATGTTGGTCTTCCTACTGCTGTTGTGTTTGCTTCTAGGGGGTTTGAGGTTGTTGGTGTTGATGTTGATGTGAATAAGGTTAGGGCTGTTAATGAGGGTAGGTGCTACATTAGGGAGCCTGGGCTTCCCGAGCTTCTGAAGGATGCTGTTTCTAGGGGGTTGCTGAGGGCTACTACTAATGGTGTTGAGGCTGTTAAAGAGGCGGATGCTGTTATCATTGCCGTTCCCACCCCGGTGGAGAGGGGAGTTGCTGATCTAAGCTATCTTAGGAATGCTCTCAAGGTTGTTAGGCAGGGTATTCACAGAGGTCTTCTGATTATCATTGAGTCCACGGTTCCCCCAGGGACAACTGCTGGGTTTGCTAAGCCTTTCTTGGAGAAGTCTGGGCTTAGAGTTGAGGAGGATTTCTGTCTTGCTCATGTCCCGGAGAGGATTGCTCCTGGTAGAGCTGTCGAGGAGCTGTTGAATGTTCCTAGGGTTGTTGGTGGTGTTGGGCCTAGGTCTACGGAGAAGGCTGTAGAACTGTATAGTAGGGTTAACCCTAACCTCTTGTCCACGGATGCTACTACTGCTGAGTTTGTCAAGCTTGCCGAGAACACGTTTAGAGATTTAAACATCGCCTATGCCAACCTGCTTGCGCTGATAGCTGAGAAGCTGGGTATAGATGTCTACGAAGCGATCAGATTAGCGAATACCCATCCGCGTGTCGATATTCACTGGCCTGGTGCTGGTGTTGGTGGGCCCTGCCTCACCAAAGACCCATACATGCTTGTCAAGGTGGGTGAAGGGGTCTACGGTGTTGAGCTTATCGAGCTAGCACGGGGGATTAACGAGTACATGCCCCAACATACAGTCGAGATTGTTGGGAAAGCACTTAGCGATAATGGGATAGATATTGGGAGGGCTAAGATCGCTATTCTAGGTGTTGCGTATAAGGGTGGTGTTGATGATGTTAGGGGTAGTCCCGCCAAGGTAATAATTGAGGAGTTGAGGAAGCTAGGTGCTGATGTTGTGGTGTTCGACCCCTATACTGATGAAACTTTCGGTGCTGTTAAAGCCGATAGCGTTGAACATGCAGTAGAGGGAGCTGATGCCATGGTTATCGTCACTGATCATCCAGAGTTCAGGCAACTAGACCTGGGTAAGCTGGGGAAGCTGATGAAGCACAAGATTATTGTTGATGGTAGGCGAGTGTTCGAGCCCCATACCGTTATCGAGAAGGGGTTTAGGTACTACGGCATAGGTTTTGGTAGGGCGATCAAGATATGAGCTTAGCGGTTGTCGTGGGTACGAGGCCAGAGATCATAAAGATGGCACCGGTGATCAAGGAGCTTGAGAGAAGAGGGCTCGAGTTCTCATTCATACACACAGGTCAGCACTACGACTATGAGATGAGCAGGGTTTTCATCGAGGAGCTAGAGCTTCCCCAGCCCCATGCAAGCTTCGTGCTTGAGAATAGTAATCCTGCTGCACAGGTGGGGGAAATGATGATCAAGCTTGAGAAAGCCATTGAAAGGATAGGTAAGCCCAAGATAATGTTGATACAGGGAGATACCAACACCATGCTTGCAGCAGGTCTAACAGCTCTTAAGCTGGGTATTAGGCTTGGCCATGTAGAGGCGGGTCTCAGGAGCTATGACTGGAGGATGCCTGAGGAGCACAATAGGAGGATGATCGACCATGTATCAGACTACCTCTTTGCGCCTACAGAGATCGCTAAGAGAAACTTATTAGAGGAGCATGTATGGGGTGAGATCTACGTTACGGGGAACACTGTTATCGACGCGTTAGACCTCTATTTCGATAGGGTTGAAGAGGTGGAGCAGAAGATTCTTGAGAAGATAAGGTTCGACGAGTACGTCCTCGTAACTTTCCATAGAGCTGAGAACGTCGACAATCCTCGGGTTCTCCGAGATTTTATTAGGATACTACAGCGAAGCCCATTACCAGTAGTCTTCCCCATACACCCTAGGACCAGGAGGAGGCTACAGGAATTCGGATTATGGAGTGAAGTTGAACATATACCTCACCTACAGCTCCTCCCGCCGCAGGGATACTTCGAGTTCCTCGCATTGATGAAGAGTTGCAGAGTTATACTAACTGATTCTGGTGGCTTGCAGGAGGAGGCCACTTATCCAAGGATACGTAAACCTGTACTGGTCCTACGTACATCTACTGAGAGGCCAGAGGCAGTTATCCATGGCTTTGCAAGAGTGGTTGGTGTTAACCCTGTTGTGGTGTTGGCTGAGCTAGAGAAACTGCTTAGCGGGGAAGTAAGGCTACCTGAAAAATCACCTTTTGGTGATGGGAAAGCGTC
>Ga0180301_10001688_pt1 | contig 17300 bp, 15 predicted proteins | sample GuaBasSediGuay16_FD_121797 | JGI IMG/M metagenome (GOLD analysis project Ga0180301, IMG submission 121797) | Subseafloor sediment microbial communities from Guaymas Basin, Gulf of California, Mexico - Guay16, Core 4569-2, 12-15 cm | ecosystem: Environmental > Aquatic > Marine > Hydrothermal... | reverse complement strand
TTAGGCATGTTAACCCCCATGATCCGAGCAACTTTTTCCAACATATTCCTTTGCCTCTTCGAAGCTTTGCGTTGTGAGGAGGAGATCTCCTTCCTCGTATATCAGTTCGCGGTCATCGAACTCGGCCCTTACACTTCCCATAGCGCCCAGCACCGATAGAAGTTTCTCCCTATCGGTGGTGAAGATGAGGTATCCCTCCCGTCTCTCTGCCGTACTTGGAACGTTTTCGGCGCTGAGAGATCCCTCGGGCACGAACATCCTGTACTCGGCGGGGGGAAGGATTTTAGAGGCGATTTCCCTTACGAGGACGGGGTTCCCTTCTAGGAGATCGCTATCGAAGATTACAGATGCCGATAATTTCGGCCCTAATCCGATGTATTTTGCAATCGCGGATTCGACCGCCGCGTTGAGCACCCCTTTCTGAAACTCCTCCGCATGGAGACTTTAATAGCGCCCATAGTGCTATCACCCACGTTGTGCGGAATCTCCATTCACGGGGTACCATATAAACTCTGGGATCCGGCGGATCCGGCCGTGAAACGGTGATGACCGATATTATACATCGTTGCACGTAATATCGAGAATAAACGAGATACTCACACGCATCGTCCAACTCCATCGTTAGGTCAACATCAGTAACATCAACGCGGTAAAGTACAAAAGTATTACGTGCACTCACAGGGAGTACCCCATTTACACGAGCACGGAGAGGGATAAATGTAACTTTAAATCGGCTGATAAACATCAAATAGTCCTTTCCGGTTTCCTTCTTTCTTCTTTTGTAACCCTTTTGCTCACAAGTAACCCTTAGAGTCCAGATCTCTCAACGAGTAGATGTTCTCCTATCTCGTAGGGCCTCTCGACCTTCTCGATCATGAGATCAGAATTTTTCGCAAAGAATACTTTCAGAATTTCGATTCTTCTTTTGTAAGCGGGCTTATCATGATGGCACGGACGCGAAAGGGAGCTTCCACTCTCCGAGGGAGATGTTACATCTCATTCCTCCTCAAGACCCACCTTATCGAGGGGAAATCTGCGGTCGACCACGAGCCTACTACCGACGCAGTTACTAAGGCGCTCGTTGTTCCTCTGAACTCTCTCGATACTTCAAACCTGAACTCCCCATATAGAACATCTTTCGACCTAGCTAGCAAACAGGAAGCGTGACAGAACGAGAACCGTTATAATAAAAATAAAAGATGATGTAGAGAAGCATATTTTTACGTTTCTTTTTCAAGAGGGTTCTTTGAAAGAAATTGATCCTTTAATTTTCTCGCACAGCCACGCGCGCAAGCCATGTCCCTTTCTATCTCTCTTTTTTAGAGAATTCTTTGAAAGTGCGACCTGTTGTCGCGACATAATTCTGTAACTCCTTATAGGACGATGGGTTTATAAGGATATGGGGGGTTCGATATGAAAATTTATGCATATCGTAAAAGGTATTTTTATCTTTCTCTCAAATTTTATCGGAATATTTTCAAATTGAAATTGCGGAATGTTTAGGTCGATTATTCATATTTTCTCGTGTTATGATTAATATATCGAGTTTTCTTGAAGATTTCTAGGCAATTCGAAAATGTCATGAGAATCTTTGTTATTAGGAACATATGTATCGACAAAAACAATTTTTTGCTAATAGAATTTTAACACGCATATGATTTTTATTGGTGTAATTCGGCGAATTGAGCAAGATTTAGATTCTGTATTCTCGCCAATTCACGACTGAGAGGTTCGATAATATCGATATCTTATAGCACCTTACCGGAATCATGAATGGATATGCTCCACAGATACAGTTACTATCTCACAGCTTTGAAGATGACATCCACGATTGTATCGATACAATCCTCACGATATTTTACCAAGCGCCTCTTAGGGTTAACCTTGATGGTTTTCCGCATAAGCCCAGCATGTGCGAAGAACGTTCTAATATCGATCTTGCACTGTTCACTCCCATTTTCACTCTCTTGCGCCTTAGTGCTTTCTTCCTTACTGGTATCTAACATTATGAAGTCATCAATGCTTGCACGCTCCTCTACGAATTTTTCAAGTTCCAGTCCGAGTTCCCTGCTAATTATTGCATCTAAAACCCTGTTCTTCTCGAAAAATCTTGCCTTTAACACCTTAATTTTCTCAATTTCCACTTCGGAGCCGCCTCTTAGTTCGAAAATTTCCATTAGACTGCTGAGAATGTATGCTCTTACCAATGCGTCGAAGAAGGAATCAAAGTTCAAGTAATGCGTTAAAGTATATTTTTCTCCCTCGGATGCAATAACGCTAAATGCTCGGTATATCAATACCGCGAGGTCCAGTAGAGAAAGTAATTGTTCTGCGGCAGGTTTCAGTGTAAAGGCAACTAAAGGCAGACCATACTTAAAGGCGCCCAGAAACGCGATAAGTTTTCGCGGACTCCCTTTCAACTTCTCATTGTCGAGTTTTATAAAGTCTTTAAGTATATCCAAACACCTCGAAATTGCACCAATCTTATTCTTAGGAATTACTGATTTGAAGTCGAACTCTGCTGAGGGTCTCATAATTCTTAACTTATCGACCCTATCGGGAAACCACAAAATATCCGGAAACACGTTCAAATCGGCAATTCTATGAACTCTTAATTCATTCGTAACTCCTCCCACATAGGGTTCGGAGTTTATTTCGTAAATCTTTGTTTTAAACGTGTATGATGTCAACTTCGCAACATCCATTAGCGCTTCATATACTAGAATCGGGAGATAATTTATTCCATGACTTGTATCTATGTATAACTCGACATTATCCATGATTTTGCCTTCATTAGTGGATGATACTATTTCCTCCATCAAATGTCTCGCTATGTAGTATAATGATAGCGCGTAAATATCTCTTGGATTTCCCCTAAATTCTCCTTCCGCAAATCTTCCTACGTTTGGAAGAATTTCGACTTTTAATCTTTCGGCCTCCAATAGATCTTTTAAATCTAATTCTTCCCGTATGAACTTATTATATGCACTCCTTACTTTCTCCAAAAAGTCATAGTATGGAAATTTTGCTGATTGTCTTAGTACATCCATAATATTCTTCATCGAATCGCAAATCTCGGAAGAAAAAATGTTTACCAGCGATGTGATATCCGAAGGCTTAACTAAAGAAAGACTAATTACAGAATCCAATGCTAATATCAGTATTTTCGTTGGTTTTATCTTTTTTGCTAATATTGGCAGAGAATCTCTGCTCTTATGTTCTTCTCTTTCAAAAATATAGGTAACTTCACCCCAAAAGAATCCATGAAAATCTTTTCCATCAAAATTCCTCCAAGGCTTCCCCCACGTCGTAATCAAGAATTTTATTACGTTCTCATCAGCCATGCTTAAACTCTCCCCATTTAATTGAAGAAGTCACTACCTAAATATTATATTTTCTCGTAAAAATGTATTCGAGACGACAAATATATGACAAGATTTAAGATGCTGTTTCATAACTTTACAAAAGTAAAGAGAAGGAATGCAGGAAGCCCTCTCTTGATCCATTTTCCCGATTGCGCTCCGCATTGGCATCATCCTTGAAATCATACCCTTACATTCGTAAAATCACGAAATAGCCTCAAGATTTAAAGCATTTTTATATTACGGTTTCATAATATGTTCTAATATTCCTTCTTAAGGAACAAGAAAGCTTACTTACATCTAAACAATCATTTATATCAATTTTCACATCAAATTCTTTCACATCGACCGTTTCTGGATCTTTACACACAAGAGCATTCAGAACGTAGCACTGACTTTCCAAAGCACTTCTCAATCTCTCTTTGAAATCTTTAATTTTCTTAGCTTTTTCTAAGAACTTCTCCTCTTTCTTAAATGTTCTTGTTGAGATTTCTGTTAGTATCAAGAAGTAAATTGGATTTTCTGAAATCGAGGGCTCAGCTAAGGAATACAATATTAATGTATCTATTTCAGTTATCTCAGGAGGCTCGTTATCAACCGTCTTTCTAACTTGGAAAGGTGGTGTCAAGAATACTACATTTTCGACCCTAGCAATATTTGACAGTATAAGGCTTTCAATGATGTGATGTTTTAAATCCGACAATAAACTATCTATGGATGTAATTCTCCCCTGCGCTCTGTACGAAAAAACTAAATATAGAATGTACGTTTTAAATGTTCGCGATAGAAATCTTTGTAAATATCTTTTATCCGTGACATTTTCTTGTTCGAGAACTCCAATTAACGCTTTTACAATGTCATTTACGATATTATTAATCTTATCCTTACAATCGGAATTTTTGACAAATGCTCCGATCTTATACGGCGAATATATTTTTCTGTCTAAACTCCTTGGAAATACTATTTCACCAGCACGATCATCAAGATATTTCAGATCATTGCTGTGGTTATTGAGAACCCCCAGAACAACATTTTCCTCGCCTGTAAACAACGATTTTAATTTTTCAAAGTTTACATTTATATCTGAGAGAAAATCGAAATTCCAACTCAATGGGCAAGCTATGAGGACACTTAAGTATTTTGTGTAATTGTAACCATGATGATAAGTAATTTCGAAGTTTATGTTAGCAACGTCTTCGGCATTTTCCTCATAGCGTCCTTCCTTTAGCAATTTTACTAGGTTTTCCAGAAATGTTTCTCCTAAAAACAACTTAATTAGAGGTTCAAGTTTGCTGCGATCATAGTGTTCGTACAAGCCCTCGAATAGAATAAGCCCTACCTCTTTTAATAGCCTCAAAGGCAAGAGAGCAGGCTCTATTAATATGTTAGGAATCTCATGATTACTCTCCCTGAAATCTTCCCTTAAAAAGAGCCCGAGTATTTGCACCGCTTCATCATAGAGATTTAATTTATCGGGGTTTAGCGAGAAAGTACTTGCATTTTCTTTTTTGAAGAAATCTACTATACATTGAGCAATGCTTGTCGCAAGAACATCAACCAAATCGCTGGCTGGTGCTTTTAATTCCGTTTCTTCTTCCAATTCTTCATGCAATTGCCACCGAATCGGCAATTTATAGAGGTAGTTACGAGAGAAGTTTATGAGACATTCCTTTACCGATGCAGAGATTTCATTAAGGTCCCCCCGTAATAAGTTTCTCAGTAAGTGCACCATTGGAGGATCAATTCCAGACTCTTGACATCTTGTATTAGAAATTCCGATAGCATCGCGGAAAAGATGTAATATGAAGTGTTCTGTCATCCTCCCTAACATGTTTTCCCCCTGCTAGGATTTTAATAAAAATTTCTCCAATTTTATATTATTTTTATCTATTCTATAAGGTTTTAAGTGACAACTAGCAATATTAATTTTGGTCGCATGGTAAGGAAAGACTTAGTATTTTCATAGTTATCAAAAGGTCTGCTGAAATAGTTTTGAGAGTATGCGTTCGATACATTTTTTAATAGTGCTTGACATTCTTATCCCACGAGTTGGCGCATTTGGGAGGGGAGTGTGGAATGGCCATAAATTTGTTTGACAGAGCGGCGAAAGTTGCCACTTTGGCAAGAGCGGGTCGTCGTCTTGATAGAGCACAGATAGAGAGAATGATAGAGGTTTTCGAGGGGATATCCGATGCCGAGGAGGCGTATAAGACCCTGATCGTATTTGTTTACAGGCAAGCGCGGAGAGGCGTGATTGATAATACGACGGCGAACGTTTTAGCCGAGGCCGTTGAGCAGATACATAAGGAAATGGGCCGTGAGGGCGTCAGGAAGTTCCTTGGATTATTTAAGTGGATGTTTGAGGCTCTGGAGCTTGTTAGGGGTTACGTGAGAGCGGTGGATAAGTTTGAGGACTATGTCAACATATTAAGGAGTGCATTGCCACGGCGGTGAGGTGGTGTTCTTGGTCAAAGATTTTGATCGCATTGATGTTATTCAGGAGATAGAGGGGGTTTTGAGAAACGAGACAAGGTTGCACATAGGTGGCGGGGAACCATTGACGCCGGGTCAACCGGTTGACAGATCCGTCATAAAAATGAAGGTATTGAGAGAGAACGAAGTAGTATCCATTCCCTATATTCCGGGGAGTTCGCTGAAAGGGGTGCTCAGATCCCTTGCGGAGAGGTTTGCGAAATCGATGGAGGAGGACATTGCCAAGAGCGTATGCGATCCACTGGACATCGTGCGCAGGGAGAGAGAAAGGGAGCAGCACGAGAAGAATCCATGTATTGTATGTCAGATATTTGGGAACACGGGTGTTGCAAGTCATGTCACGGTCTTTGACTGTTTGCCGGAGGGGGAGAAAAATCCTCCTACTGAAATAAAGCCGGGGATCGGCATACACCGTGTTCTCAGATCCGTGTATCCTCGCCTGCTCTTCAGTGAGGAGTACGTGTCTCCGGGTGTGAGGTGGAGTTTCAGAATTCGCATTGTCAACATAGACCTAGATGACGATAATGACGCAAGGAGTAAACTTTTGCGGATGTTGCTTAAGGAATTGGTAGAGGGCAGGGTCCAGATTGGTGGCAGGAAGAGCGTTGGGAGCGGTTTGATAAAACTACTTGCATCCGAAACGAAAATTAGAAAGTTCAAGTTGGAGAATGGAGAGTTAAAGAAGGTTTTTGAGAAGACGCTTGAAGAGTGGATGCAGGAGAAGGGTTTGCTCTAGGGGGAGGATGTATGAGTGTTAAGCGATGGCTTAGCAATTGGGAGCTTTATCGTAGGGTGGTTATATCGCTATCTCTCGAGTGTGTGGAGCCGCTGAGAGTTGGATCGGGAAGAAGAGACGTTTTGACATCGCCTGTTGACCTTCCGATAATAAGGCTGGGAGATGTCCCTTATATTCCGGGGAGTTCATTGAAGGGAGTACTCAGAAGTACCTGTGAAATGATCGCTAGGACTGCGGGCCTCCAGGTATGCATGGGAGTGGGAGTTGCGACATGCGCAAACAGGCAGGTGGGTTTCAGCGAGAGGGACACACTTGAGAAGGAGATTAGAAGAGCAATTGAGGAGAAGAGGCCTTTGGAAGATCTGTACGAGTTGCTGGACAATCTATGTCTTACATGCAAGATGTTCGGGACGCAGAGTTACTCGTCGAAAATATTTGTGAGTGATGCTATGCCGGACGGGGACTTTTCATTAGGAGTAAAGGTGGGCATTGCGATAGACAGAAGGACCGGAACCGTGGCGCCGGGCGCATTTTACCGGGTTGAATACGTGGAACCGGGTGCCATCTTCAAAACCCAGATAACCACTGAAAATTTGCCCAATTACGCGCTGGGTCTTTTATGCCAAGCGTTAAAAGAAATAGATGCTGGAAATGTGAGGATCGGAGGTTTTAAGTCTAGGGGATTCGGGAAGGTTAGAATATTGAAGGAATCTCTAAAAATAGACGCATATGGACCGACCGTGGAGAGAACAGACGGCAAACTGACTCTTCAAAGTTTAGATGAGCATGACGAAAAGTTTGAGTACGAGGGGGATCTGAGCGGAAGCGGTGCGTGGACGTTCATCGAGGGATTGAGTGACATATGGTGGCGTTGTGTCGAAAAGCTGAAGGGCGGGGCGGGTGGGAAATAGTAATGGTAACACTACGTGACACCATTAAGGGACTTCACGGAAGCATGCAAGTGACGTTGCGTGTTGCCGACGACTCTTACTTATATATCGGATCCGGCGATTTTGAGTTGCAAGTTCCACGGGAAAGGATAAAATCTGCAAGAACAATAAGTGAACTGAGGGCATTGAGCAACCAAGTTAGGGTAGAATATTCCGATTTTATCAGAATCGGCGGGAAGATAGCAATTCCAGGATCCACGTTAAAGGGAGTTGTTCGATCGAGACTCGAGATGCTACTTAAGGATTCTTGTTTCATACGTGGAAGGGGCCCGATAAGAGAGTTGCCGCGGAAGGGTACACACGGATGGAGGCACGTGAGGGTATGGGAGGAATGTGTAACTAAGGAGAAGAGAAGTACCTGTGATCTCTCGAGAAGCGGTCTTGTGGCAAATGTCGTTATATGTCCGGTATGTGATCTCTTCGGAACTGCGGGTCTGGTGTCCCGCGTGTATTTCGGGAATTTTTACATGACAAAGGGTGGTATCGAGAGAATTAATCTGGAGTATGATGAAAAGGTAGTAGCGGTAACCCCGAAATCAGAATTTGTGGGTGAAATAGCGCTACGGGGTGTAACGATCGAGGAGTTGGGATTGATTCTTATAGGATTGAGGGTATTGGACAAAAAACCGATAATGGTCGGCAAACATAAGTACAGAAGGGTTAAGGATTCTCAGGGCAGGGAATTGACGTTTGGGAGAGTTCTTGCATTTGTGAATGAAATGACTCTTTCGGATTTATCGCTTCGATATCTTAAAGAATCAAATCTCGGGTTAAGAGACTACAAGAGAGTTAAGGGGGAGGATCTTGAGAAATTGATGAGTACTGCCGTCAAAAGAGCTCTGCAAAGCTACAAATTCGAATTTGATGTCGATATGGATAATTTAACCGTAAAGTTTGATGAGGTGGAGAGGGTTGAGCAGTTATCTAAAGAGAGATAAACTCATTTCACGTATAAGGGATTCCAAGGTAGCTGTGGTATACATGATAGATTTGTCTCCCGTGGTCGTTAAAGACCCTTCCGCGCTTTCCGATTTGGGGATATTCGGCTTTGCGTATATCGGCGAGGGGAAGTATATTATTTGGAGGAGGATTAAAGAGGATTATGAAGTTTATGAGGAGGAGAATCTCCTTGATCCCGAAACTTTTGTGGTTGAAACCCTAGGGGAGGGGGATAAAAGAGTAAAGGAGGTTTTACGGATTGAGTGAGGATTTGGAGTATGTAATAAAGGCATCAACTGTACCGCTAAGGGGACCGAACGACGAGCCGATTTTCACCGAACGACTATCAGTTAAAGATTTACGAGATAGGTGGCTGAAGATTTGTAAATATCTTAAGGACTTTCTTCTGTTATGCCGCGATGCAATTAGGGAACGAAAGGATGCACCCCCTCTAAGTGACCCCGAGGACCTTCACAAAATAGCATCAGCTATCTCACTGTTTTTCAGAATACCACTGATAAGGGAGGTTGCAAAGAACGTTTGGATATCTCCATTCAAGCTATTGTTAGCTTACATATTAACGAGGGATACACAACTGTACAGGGATCTATGGATAGATTTTGAGAAGGGAGAAGGAGATATCATCGACATCATCGGAAAATTCAGAAGACTAATTTTAAAAGATCAGTACACGCAGGAGATCTTCAAGCTGTTGGATAGTGATGAATTGTTCTCGCTATTGGAGTGGGCTATTACCAGAATACCGGCCGACACGCGTCCTGGAGCAAATACTACCAGCCTAGTAATACACTTATTGACCACGGCTGCGGTTGCTTGGGCGGAAGCAAAGGCTTCCAACTTTAATAGCTTTGAGATCGCCCTTGTGCGCTTGGCGGGACTGCTACATGATATAGGGAAGCCCTTGGACTTTAAACAACATGTTAAGAAATCCAAAGAGTTTGCAAGAGAGTTATTGAGAGGAGTCGTCGAAGACGGTGTAATTGATAAGGTTTGTGAGATTATAGACGCTCACCATGAAGTCGGTCGAGCAACCGAAGAAGTAAGGAGGCTCGTAGTTCCCTTAAAGGTTGGCGATGAAACTTCGGCGGCGACGGATAGACTGAATGATTTAATAAGGGAGTTCATCGGGAGGGACCTTGTTAACGTGTGCAAAGATCTTCTTTCGACGGGTGTTATAATAAGGTTTCCCGAGGCGGAAAGAGGGAATGTGGAGGGCACTGTCAGGGAACTTTACGGCAGGGGTAAAGAGATTTGGGCTCTATGGGAAAGTATAGGTTATGACGAAATCGAAAGGCTTTCTAAGAAGTTTGTGGAGGAGTTAAGAAAGAGTATAAAAGAGGGAAGACTTCCCAGAGTGGAAAGACAGAGAGTACGAAGTAAGAAATATAAAGTTTTTAAGATCGATCTTGCTGGGATACAGCGGATGGTGTACTCCGCGGAGAACCTCGCAATTGTACAGGCCGGAAGCTACTTCGTCGATTTTACGATCTCCTTCTTCATACCGTTTATTCTCATGAGCAGACGTGGCACCCCGGCGGAAGCAATCATATACGCTGCAGGAGGGAACGTATTATTCTTAGAGCTTGCGGATTTCGACAGGAGGGTTTTGGAGGAGGGAACTGAGGTTCTTAAGAAGTATTATCCGGAGTTGAGGATAAGGCTGGCATCCTCCGAGATTTATGAATTCTTCCCGCTAACAATGCGGAAACTGGAGAAAAGAATAGCGATGGAAAAGGCCTCTGAAGCGTTTGCGAAGGAAAGACCGCTTATATGGGGATTAGAAAGATTTTGCGGGTTATGCTGGAGTAAGCCTGCCAAAAGCAGGGGAGTTGATACCCTGATATGCGAATATTGTGAAAGGAAATGGATTATGGGGAATAATCTAACGTTCAGGGAGAAATGGGATAACGCCGTTCTTGACGAGAACATAAAACCCATTGACGCTTTTGGAAGCGTTGAGTGGAGGCAGATCAGCGGTAATATTATGGAGGTACTTGCGGGCCACGACCCCGAAGAACTCGTGGGAAGACCCGAACGTTACTTGAATTATGCCGTCGTCAGAGTGGATGGGAATCTCATGGGGAAGTTCATGTCAGAATCGATATCATTATCGGATATGGTCACGCGAAGTTACAGAATCGACATATCTCTCAAGAAGGCGCTATTTAAAGCCATAGAGATCATCAAGAGGACCTCCCGAAACGGTATGAGGGATGTGAGCAGAATAATACTGGGAATGCTCTACGCGGGTGGCGATGACGCGTGTTTCATAATGCCCTCGTGGCTTGCCATCCCCGTATCAATAGTGCTAGCTGAGGAGTTCAGGAGGGAAATGGGGAGCGACGTGACCCTGAGCATAGGAATTGCAGCGGCGCCATCGAAGCATAGTATTTGGATGCTGATAGATGCCGCACTGGCTTTAGAGGGAGAAGCCAAAAGAAGGGGAAGGGATATAAGGAGTGGAGGAGGTATAGCGTTTGATTTTATAGAGCAGGGAATACTGTCTGGAGGATCGGTAAAGGATAGGCTTTCAGACGCCGCTTCACAGGGATTATCGTACCAACCGTATGTGTTTTCAACCGACTACGGAGACGGTGTATCCATTTATGAACTTCTCTCCGTGCTCATCGGGGTGGATCTCCCACCAAAAACCGGGAAGCTCGACAGTTACTATGAAGTCATGTTTAGGAGGTTTTCGGAGGTGTTTTATAACGCTAAGAGCAAAGGTCAACTTGGAGCTTTAGATAGAGTTAGAAGAATAAGAGGTGAAATTCAGGGCATTCTTAACGCGATAAAGCCCTTTGGCGGAAAACCCCATAAATCCGCATTCATATACTGTGCTTACAATTATGCAAGACTAGGATCGCAAACGAGAAGTGATAGGGCATCTATAATATTGGGAATTATGCATTTGATGGCACATCAACTCCTCCAAAGGGACAAAGTGGTCCCGCTCGCGGATCTTTACACTCTTGTGAAGTTTTCAGGAGGGGGATACCTGTGATAGAATTGAGATTCCGATTGAAGTTGAGATCTAAGACGTTAATTACGGTATCAACCGGAATTTCTTACACAAGTGGCGCGGACATTCCATTTTTCAGATCTCCGAACGGAAAATACATAATACCCGGCTCCACGGTAAAGGGCGTTTTAAGGAGATGTGCAAACAGAGTTGCTCCACTTCTGGGCTTAACGTCCTGCGGCGAGATAGAACCGTCCAAAATTTGGAAGAGACATGCCGAAATGGCAAAATCAGGCATTCAATTGCTCGAATTGGATGGTAGGCGAGTTTGCCATGTCTGTCATCTCATGGGTGCGCCGGGTATCATTAGATCTAGGCTCCATGTTCCTCAGTTTACCTGCAAATTGGAAGAACCTCCGATAATTTATACTAGAATAAGGATAGATGATAGATCTTTAACTGTTTCTGAGGGAGGATTGTTTACATTGGAGGCGTTTCCTCCCGATACAGAATTTGAACCCTCTCATGATGTTGTTATTTACGCCAAAGACGAAGAAGAGGCTATTTGGAGTCAGAACCTTTTCCTTGCGGCAGTTGCGGATCTCAGATACGAGGTCATAGGGAGGGGGGCGATGGTCGACGTGAAAATAGAAAAATGCGACAAAAAGTTTGCAAGCAAACATGAAATTTCCAGAACCCTTATTGAAATGCTATCTGATTGGGGGGATTAGATTGAAGATTTACGAGGCCACTCTCACATTCGAAACGTTGGCGATACCTTACGGTGAAAGGAGGAAGGAGGGCTACATTTTAAGGCGAAGGGACATAATCCTCGGATCTACGATTCGTGGAGCACTAATAACAGCATTAATGTCAATACTAGGACCCGATATTGCGGAGAGGGAACTTAGAGAACCCAGTATTCTCTCTACGTCCTTCTTCCCCTTGATAAATGGAAAGATAAAAACTCACCCCGCTGAGGCGTTCACGTTCGAACATAAGATTCCCAAGGTGATAAATGGCAAGGAAGTAAGAGAAATAGTGAAGATGCTCGATGCAAGTGTCCTTAAGATGGCTGCACGGGATAACAACATCGAGATAATAGCCGAAAAATGCATACCGGATGACCCGCTCTTCACGCCAGCCGTGGGCAAACCTGTTGCAAAAATAGATGATCGATATGTGGCCGCAGAGGTAAAGGCTACGCGAACCATAGCAGTGGGCATCTCCAAGAAGACAGGGAGATCGGAGGAGAGAATGCTGTTCACATACGAGGCCATCGCCGAGGGGCAAAGTTTCTGGGGGAGAATTGTGGATCTGAAGGATGTCATTAGCGAGGCCTTACCGAAGGACAATACGCTTGAAATCAGAATCGGAAGGGGGGCATCTAGGGGTTTCGGTATTGCAAAGCTTAATCTGAAAGAATTACCAAAGAATGAAGTTCTAAGAAGGAAAGACGAAATCAAAAGAAAAATATCTGATGGCTACGTGGTGATGAAGGCATTTAGCCCCCTAGCAGTAATTGGTAAGAACGTGATTGTAGAAACGTTCCCAGAGCAATTCACGTTTGATAATTACTGGACAAACTACATTCTCTCATTTGAGGAGGCAAAAGAGTTCCTTAATGAGAGGTTACGAGAATGCAGGATCGAATTATGTGAGGCGAGCGGTAAAAAACTGACATTCGGCTACTTAATGGAAATAGGAGGGTGGAGTCTGAAGTCAAATTTGCCGAAGCCCGTAATCAGGACATCCGGCCCGGGCTCTGTAGCGGTATATAAGATAACCGCGGGCCTCGATGCCGCACCAGATGCATTGTTACTAGCGGAGCTTTTCGGAATTGATGAGTTAAGCGTCGTTGGGTTCAACTATGTTGAGGTGATAGGATGATCGGAACGTTAAGATCCCGCCTCATCATAAAGCCGAGATTCAAGCTGGTAACCCCCCTAAATATAGGCTTCGTGGGCGAGAGGGAAGTCCTTCGTGCAACCTTTAAAGTTCCAATAAGAGGTAGGGAAACACCCATTATTCCCCAGTCATCAATTAAAGGAGCTTTAAGAGCAATAATCGAGAGACTGGCGAGAAGTATCGATTGGAAGGATCAAGACGTGAAAAACGCTGTGGAGATGCACTTTGAAAAGGATATGATTACGCATCGCGGTGACTCGCCAGAGAAATTTGAACAACTTCTCATGGAGTATAGGAGGTCGGGAAAGATCGATGGAATAAGGAGATATGTGCAGGAGAACCTCGGAATTTCCGTCGAGGGCGAGCAGGGAGAAGAAAGAATACTGGAAGCATTCTTGGCAGCAAAATGCCCTATCGATAACCTGTTCGGGTGTACCGAGTACAGCGGCATGCTGAGGCTAACGGACTTTGCTCCAACGGATCCTCCAGAACTTGCTGTGTATACCGGGATCGGAATAGACAGAAAGTCCATGAAGGTATTCGAACAAGCCCTTTACCAAGTCGAAATGATTATGCCCACCGTCTCCTTCACCGGGTTGATAGTCGTTGACAACCTCACGCCTGGAGATCATATTTCCTGGCTGTTTGCACTCATGTGGAAGTTCATTAAACAATTAGGGCTCCAGATAGGTGGGAGAAAAAGCGTGGGATTTGGTCTTCTTCAAATAGAAGATATAAAAGCAAGCTACGTGGACTTCCTCCAACTAAAAGACATAAGCGAAAGAATTAAGGCATTGGCGGACCCATGGAACTTCGGAAAGACCATCGACTCTCTTGATAGTTTGATAGCATTCTTAGAGACGGGAAACCTGTAATGTCAGTATATGAACCCGCAGTGAACAACGCCCTCAAGTTGATACAGATAAATTTCAAAGTCGCATATAGACACGTGCAGTTCAAAAAGGGAGAATTTATCGGTATCGGAATTAGAAGAATCTTGGAAAACGCATTTAAGAAAATTATCTGCCAAAATGAAAAGGAAGACTGTGATTCGTGCACAAACAAAAATTCTTGTCATTACTACCGTATCTTCCGTACTGAATATCCCTCAAAGCATGTGGGTGCCACAAAACCTTACAGAGTGAGAATCTTAAAACAGGAAAATGACCGATGTGCATGCCAACTGCAGATCTTAGAACCGTTAATTGAATTCGAAGATTTGTTCGTAAGAGCGCTACACGCCATGAAGGGAATGACCGAATACAAACTACTAGTAAATAACGTGGAAGTAGAAAAAAGGATAAAGTCATTATTGTTGCTGGACGCAAAGAGCGTACGAGATACGAAGAAGGTAAAACTAATTCTCCTAACCCCACTGATATTAAAGGTCAAAGGGAGTAACACTACGATTCCAAAACTGAACTATGTACTCATAAATCTCATGCGTAAATTAAATGCACTAGCAAATGCATTCGGACTCTCTAAACTACTGCCCAAAGATGAATTATTGGCTCTAAACGCCCTTCTTCCTTCATTATTGTTCGTACCCTTCGCATTAAATGTAAAAGTAACGAGGATCTCATGGAATGATATTTCCGAATACCCGGCAATCCAAGGAACCGTTATATATAAAATTGAGAAACTTCCCAGCAGGCAAAGAGAACTCTTACTTAAATACCTCAGGATAGGCTCATATATAGGGCTGGGATCCCTAAGAGTGGCGGGACTTGGAGATTACGAGTGTGTGGTGTACGCATGACTTATCTCTTCAAGGTCATCTGCGAAAAGGATCTATGGTGGAAATCGGCGGAAACATTCGCAGGGATCCTTAAGATGTCTGCAGAACGGTTTGGCATTAAGGGAGATGAAATTGGTGTACGTCATATTAAGAAAAATAAGGCATGGCTTCTGCTGAGAGATAGAAAAAAGGAGGGGGAATTTTTAGCTGTACTCTTCATGACATTAAGGTCTAATGGGAATTCTATCCTCAAGATATTCAGATACGATCCGATAGATGGAACTCTCGCTCTTATGTTCCAAAGGGGGCTACACAATTCCATCACTAGGAAAATGCTTCTCATGCCGACAAAAAATATCGCAAGAATAAGAACAATAACGCCTATCCGAACAAAAAGCCTAAAGAAAACACTTAATCCCGAAAACTGGGTAAACACCTATTTAAAAGATGGGAATAGGCCCTTATTCCGACCACTGCGTTATAAACTTACATTCGAACATGATGGTAGTTACTGGCAAATTAGCGGTTCTATAATTGTAAGAACAAGGGGAGATCCTTTCAGTATAGGACTCGTGCTGAGGCACATATACGTCCTCGGTTTGGGTCAAGATACCGATTTAGGCTATGGATTCTTGCAAGTAGATGTCTTCTAAGAATGTGATTCCGATTTCATTGTTAATCGTTTTAAAACGAGGTCATCTTCGAAACTCTTATAAAAATTTTTGTTTAACTTCCTCAAAAGAGGGAGCAAAAACCGTCTTCATAGTCTCCAAAAAAGAACTCTCGGAAAAGAGATAGAAAGCCAGAAATGCAGGATTCGAATTGAATTAGATGTCATGCGTTGTATATGAATAAAAAGAATTCTCTCAAAAAGAGATTACAATGAAATAAAAAAATAAAAGAGGTTTAACCGGGAATCTGCGTCTAATCTTATATGTAAAATCGTCTGCGGTTCTTATGGATGCGATCAACGGTAATATCACGTAATAGAAAGTCGTATAGAAGCGATGTAAACCTCTCGACTACGTACTTGCGGTACTGAACGAGATAGACATTGCATTGGCCATTGATATCAAATGCCACGATGAACCTATTCCTGTTCATCCGTATGATGTACATCTCCCCAGTGGCATCACTAAGTTTTATACGACTCGCGTGCTTGGCTGTCATTCTCAGAAACTCCACTAGGAAAAGGATTGGCTGATTTGTTGGCCTTACCGGATAGCGTTTGCAGACTGCAGTTATTTTTGAGCTGCTATCTCCTCTTAGAAGGATGGTGGTTCTTGAAGGATGTTTTGAAGCTCTGCAGGAAACTCTGTGCCCGCTTGGGTGTTTAAGGGAGAACTTCTCAGATCCCTTTGCAATCCTAAGCTTAAATAACTCATCACTTCCATTTGCATTAGATGTCATGCGTTAATACCTCTCAGTGTCCTTTAGTCAGTTCTTCAAATCTTCAAGTGAGCGATCAATATAAATCCTTTACGAAAGAAGCCAATCACTTCGAAGAACTTTAAATCGCTCTTCATATTTGAAATGATAGCCCCGCAAGGGGTATTTAGTTTCTTCAATTACTTTAATTGTCATTTACTCCGAAATTACTCCCTTGCATAATTTCATGATGAAGATCATAACTGCAACCGTTCTTAATCGATTTTAGTCTACCATTCATCGCTTGAAATTTATAATCTGAGATCAAATTTTAAGAGTCTAGGGGTAAAAATACCAGTCTCGAATAATTATAATCGGGATAGCACATGACTCAGATGGAACTTCCTGCGGTGATAATCGAGGAGTTGCGCAGAATAAGCAAGAGGGAAGGGCAGTTGGTTGAGGAGATTCTCATAGAAGTGGCCACTCGGGATCTAAATCCCAAAGACAGAGGTGAAAGATACATCAGGGTGGCTCGAGAACTCTTAAAGAGGGCTAAGGAAGAACTCGTCAGAGGGGATCTCAGGCAGGCATCTGAGAAGATATGGGGCGCGGTTGCATTGGCGACAAAGGCCCACGCGTATGCCAAGGAGGGCAGAAGGCTGGCAAGTCACGGGGAGATCAGGGAATATAAGGATAAAATTGCGGAGAGGTTGGGCGGGTGGGTCATAGTGGCGTTTCAGCAGGCCAGCGATATGCACACCAACTTCTATGAGGGGTGGGCAACGAGGAGGGACGTGGAGAAGGCGTTCGAGGCGGCGGA
>Ga0180301_10001687_pt1 | contig 17310 bp, 23 predicted proteins | sample GuaBasSediGuay16_FD_121797 | JGI IMG/M metagenome (GOLD analysis project Ga0180301, IMG submission 121797) | Subseafloor sediment microbial communities from Guaymas Basin, Gulf of California, Mexico - Guay16, Core 4569-2, 12-15 cm | ecosystem: Environmental > Aquatic > Marine > Hydrothermal... | reverse complement strand
TGTGGCGATTGCTTGAAATAATGTGTATGCTTCACTTCCTCTAATTTCTCCTACAATTATATAGTCTGGTCTCTGTCTTACAGCTGCCTTTAGGAGATCGAATAGTGATACTGATGTTTCTCTCCTTCCAAAGCTTGGCCTCGTTACCATTTGGAGCCAATTTTTGTGAGGTAGGTTTATTTCAGGAGTGTCTTCGATGCTGACTATTTTGAATTCCGGTGGTATAAATAGTGATAATGCGTTTAGTAATGTTGTTTTTCCTGCTGCTACTCCTCCTGCAATTAGTATGGAGGCTCTATTTTCTATGGCGAACCAAAAGTATGCAGCCATATTGATTGAAAGTGTATTGTATTTTATTAAGTCTATTATTGTTAATGGATCTTTTCTGAATTTTCTTATTGTGAATGATGATCCTTTCAGTGAGACTTCTCTTCCATAGGTTACCTGTACTCTGCTTCCATCTGGTAAGGCTCCATCAATTATTGGTTGTGCAACTGAGACGTGTTTACCTGCTCTGTAGGATAATCTTATTACAAAGGCATCTAATTCCTCAGCGCTTTCAAATATTACGTTTGTTGGTATGGATTCATATTCTCTATGCCACACGAATACTGGAAGTTCTGGGCCGTCGCAGCTTATATCTTCTATTAATGGGTCTCTCATCATGACATCTATCTTTCCATATCCTATGAAATCCCTGATGATATAATACATTATTTTGCCTAATGTTTCTTCAGTGACTTTGAGTTTGTATTTCTTTATAGTTGATATAATCTTCATTTTTAAGTATTTTTCAGCATCTTTCTCATTTTCAAGTTCTTCTAGTCTTACATCCAGTTCGTCAAGTAAGATATCCTTTAATTGTTTTAGTATTTTTCTTTCTTCTCGAAATAATTGTGGTTCTATTACGTCATATCTATATTGATTTGTTAATGGGTCTAGATATATTCCAACATAAGCATGAGGTGGATTTACTGCATAAATCTTAATGTATGCGTGAGGTGGTTCCCGTTTTCTTATGTCTTCCAATTTCATATCCTCACTCATTAATTGTTGTTCAATATTATAATTTTATTAATTTCCCACTTAACGTTATTGCTAATCTGTTTGTCATAATTTGTATTCTTAAGTTCTTATGGTTCTTTTTCAACTATATATGTTGCAAAATTTCCTCTATCTGTAACTATCTTTATGTAGTCTCCCTTGCTTAGACTGATGTTTTCAAGAGTTATTTTTCTTTCATTTCCGGCAGGTATGTATACGTGTTCTAGTGTTTTAATTAGGATATGGTTTATATATATTGCAGCAATTTTAACATCTATACTTCCACTGTTTCTAATGGTGATTTGGATGTTTCCATCGTCTTTTCCTATTTCTATTATTTCTATTTTCTCTCTCTTCTTTTCTTCTTGTCTTTTTAGGTATTTTTTAATCGCAATTTGATAGTCTAATGCTGTTGAAAATATGGAGAATGCTATTGATGTAATGATGATTATAAATAGTAGTGATCCGAGAACTGTGGATGATGCTTTTTTCTTCATTTTATCACCTCTTATGGTTGTGTTATTAATCTGGCTGTGAATTTGCTTCCTAGCGCTGTTACTATTGTTATTTCTTGTGGAGCATATGGTGATGGTTTCTTGGAAAGTTTTATTTTTATGACGGTTAACTTATTTTTCTTTATGGTTAATTCTCCATATACTTGGTCTATTAATGTTCCATTGCAGTAAATTGAGGTTATTTTGCTCGTTATTTCACCAATATTTCTAATGTATAGGGTTACTGTTTCATTTCCTGATTTAATGTAAGCTTCTTCGATTATTAGATCTTCAGTTATTCTGTTGAATGTGTCTGAGAAATAGTTGTACATTTGTGTTGTGATACCTGTTGTTGCTGCATAGACTATTGCGAAGGCAGCTACTACAATGGTTGCTAATAATAGGTCTGAGACTATTGGTGATATTCCTTTTGTATTTTTCATTTTTCTTCCTCTTATCATTTATTGTTTTTATTTTATTGTCTTTTCTAATTTATCCTTTAAGTGATAGTACTAGTAGGTATATTATGTCTCCATACATGATTGATATTAATAATCCTATTGTCATAAAAATTAGCATTGGTAGGGCAGGTGTAACCCATATCTTGCCAGTTATACTATTGTTTTCTATTATTTTGAAGATTTTCTCTAATTCTTCTTCTCCTGTAGTTATTCCAATCCGTATTTTTATTTCTCTTTTAATGTTACCCTTTATGATTTCTATTTTTTCTAATGGGTATATGAATGGTTTTTCTTTAAGTTTATTTATTGGTATTTTGTATCCTGTTAGCAGTACTAGTATTTTTTTCCATAATTTTTCTTCCTTTAAGTCTTCGAATAGTGTTTCGCCTTCTATTTTTCTTGCTATGTTATATGTGAGAATTCCCACCGCCATCAACGTTGCTCCAATAACTGAGTTGTTGAATACAGCTATTGGAATAAATGGGTGGCTTTCTATATTGAACCATTTTATTTCTGGTTTTAAGGGCATCAATATGCTTAAGGCTATTAATGCCTTTGAATCTGCTCCTCCGAAGAAGTCAAGGTAAAATAATGTAAAGCCAATGGCTATTGAAAATAGAATTGAAATTGCAACGAGTATGAGCCATAATCCAATTCCTGAAATAAGTGTTACTTCAATAGTTAGTAAAATGACTCCACATGTTGTCATTATTACCCATACTTTGTCTGTTATTTCTCTAGTTTTCCAATCTTCCCATGAGGCATATAGAAATAGGCTGATGGATATTGCAATTCTTAAGAAGTCGAGGATTATCCTCAGTGGATACTGGGTCAATTTCTCAACCATATATTTCTATTATTTTTTGTTATTTAACCTCTTATGGGATTACTCCTCTGTATATGTCAAACGTTCCTGCCCTAGTTGTTACTTTTATCGTTATTGCATTTCCACTTTTTGGTGTTGGTACTGGTGGGAATTGAGGTTTTCTAATGGTAATTTCACCAATTTCTCCTGGATCTATTGTTACTGAAGATCCAATGATGTCCCATCTAGTTCCATTAATATATACTGTGTCTATCGTTACTTTTACGGTGCCAATATTTCGAACATAAATTGTTAATTCTTCTTCTGTAACTATTCTGCTTAAATCTACCTCTTCAATTCTAATCATACTTGCAGCTTGTTGTTGTTGCGATGTTAAGAACCATGTTATCCATGAATAAGTTATCACGGATGCTGCTACTGCTATAACTATTAATAAAAGCACAGCAATTACTGGCGAGACTCCTTTGCTGTTTTTTCCACTTTGCATTTAATCACTTCCATCGAAGTTTTATTTTCTCATCCTTTTATACCTTTTCATCGATATTGAGTGAATTATTTAAGGCAATTTTTCAACTAGGTGTATTATGCGTTTTATATGTAATATTCATGGTAAGGTTTAGATTATTCGCATAGCTGTTTCAATTTCAATTCCTCTAAGTGTTATTCTATATGGTATATTCATCCATGTTCCAGCTCTTCTACGCATTTTTGTGATTTTTATTGTACCTCTATTTCCACCCGTTTGGGGTTCAAATTCCAGTATGCCATCAACTATATGTTTTAAAATCTGTTCATCTCGCTTGTCAATTATCCCCTTAATTGCTACTAAAAAGTGTAATCCTTCTTTTTCTCTTGCCTTGTTTCTCATTTTTCTCATTAATGTGATAATGTCTTGTCTTTTTGATTTCATCCATAGTGTGGTAATTGAGTCTATGCATGACCATCTGCCCTTATCTATTTCTTCAATTACTTCTTGAATATGTTTTTCAACATCTAGTTCTGTATATGTATCTATAAATTTCCAAAGGGATTCGATTCGTTTTATGTCCCATCCATATGCATACATTTCTTCAATGATATCCTTTGGATGTCTATCTGTAGTTAAATATACTACTTCTTCTCCTTCAAGTGCATGTAGATGTAGTGTTTGTAGTGCAAAAATATCGTTTCCTGATCCTGGATCGCCAATTAATAGGATAATGTTTCCACTTGGTATGCTCCCATACATTTCATGAAAGCCAGCAATTTTCAGTTGGATTTGCTTGGTCATTTTTATCCAAAATATTATTGGGATAAAAATAAATAAGATTTCAGTATAATGGCGTTTACGGGATGAACGATGAAGTTTAAGTTTAGTGGAAGGATGGTTGTTTGTCCTAAGTGTGGTTTTAAATTTAGTTTATCGTATGCTAGAGCCTTTGCATGTTCGGGTTGTCCTTCTTCAACTACTGGTACTTGTGGGTATATACGTTGTCCGAGATGTGGTAATGAGTTTCCTTATTCAGGTTAGTGAATTTAAATAGATTTTCGTATTATTTTATGATGGGTTTTTTACGAGGATTATAGTTTTTTCTCTAGCATTTCTAGTTTCTCTAATTTTTATTGTGACGGCTACTTCTATTACTTCTAATTTTAAACTTTCTTTAAGTATCGACATCTCCAGTAAAGTTATGGAATCTGTCTGCAATAGACTTTCATCTATAATTTATAGAACTTCTCTAATTATGTCGAAATGTAAGGGTTTTCGTAAAGTTGTGATTAATGTTTCTATTCCTCAATTTGCTGGAGATTCCATTTTTTATGTAAGTCTATCTCCTAACGCTCAAGGTAACCGTATTTATTTAAAGGTTTTTTCAAATAGAACTGTTTTTTCTCAGCCTCTCCCAGCGGTTGTTGTGAATGGCAGTGGTGAAGTATCCAGTAAAACTGGATATTTGACTTTATTCTTCGAAAAGTTATCTAGTGGAGTTATTGTTCGTCTTGGTGATAATTAATGTCAAGAGGAGTTTCTATTGGAATCGACATGTTATTTGCTTCAGTAATTACGCTTTTCGCATTGGTATTCGCTATGATGTCTTCATCTATTATCTCGAGTAGCTCATTTAATGCGCTTACTAGAATTAATGAGCAAAGTATTGCTATAAGGGTTATTGAGTCATTATGCCTCTCTCCTGGTATTCCTGCGGATTGGGAAAAGAACATAAGTGTGACTAAACGTTTAGGTTTAGCTCTAACTGATGGAGCACTTTATGTTCTTTCAAAGAGGAAGGTTGAAATTTTCTTTAGAAATTTCACTATGGGCCAGATTTCATCTCTTTTAGGTTTGCCGAATGGAACTTACATTTTGAAGTTTATGTTAAAGCCTATTTTTTCAACTGAAAGTGATATTCTAGAATTGGAATGCGATGAGATTGAAGGTGGATTTACTTCTAGTAGATTGGTTGTAATTGATGGTTCTCTGTTTATTTTTAGAGTTTATGTAAAGAAGGTGAGTTAATGAGTAAGGGTCAACTGCTTTCTTTTGAAGCATTTGTTTCGCTTTTAATAGTCTTGGTTTTCAGTTTTCTTGCTGTAAATCTATATAATACTTTTCCTAGGGATGACCTTAAGTATGAGGATTTTGAATTAAGCCTAAGTTATGCATTATTGAAAATGGATGAGACTGGTTTTCTTGACAAAATTGCTTTGGAAAGTAATTGGGAAATGCTGTATAGTTTAATAGTGGAATTTTTACCTAATTGTAAAGTTAGATTAGAAGTTTATGATCAAAAATTATCAATTATCTATTTTAAGGGACATTGTAACAAGGTTTTTAAAGTGGTATGTTATGTTTTTGTTTCTAATCAACTTTCAACTATTTATGGTATTAAGGTTTATATTGGTGAATGATATGTCGTGTCGTGCACAGGTTTTTGCTATTGCAGCTTTATTGTTATGCTTGTTAATTTTAGCGGTTTCTTCAATGGGGGTTCAGTCTAGTTTGTTGAAGGAGGTTGAAGATGAAGGTTTTCCTTTATCTGAAAATATTTTGCTGTGTTTTGATAAGATTTTTTTAAAAGCATTGGTTCAATCGTCTATTGAATATAATCCCTATGTTTTTATGCGGTCTTTCACTGATTTCCAGAATTTTGTTTTAAGTTTCCTGGATAGGGATCATACAATTACTATGGATTGGGATGGAAATGTTACATTTAATTGGAACTCTACAATTTCTTATACTCAAGCATCATTGAGATTGCATTTAAGTTGTGGAGGTATTTCGTTTCAAAGAGTTTTCTATTATAAGTTTCTAGTTAATGTAGATGAGTTTTCTTGGAGTAATGGTTGGGGAGAGGTTGTTTTTAGAGCTTCTATTAACAATAGACCATGTAAAGTTAGAGTCAATTGTGTTTATGTTCTAATAAATGAAACTTGGGTAAAACTGTCGTCTATAAAGTTATTATTTAATGGATCCTTCACATTTTTATCCTTTCGTTGTATGCATTCTCCTCAAAGTTTCTATATTATTATTAATGATGAGAATGGTGTAGTTGTTGAAGTTAAATTAGATTTTTAATTGTTTTCATGACGATATATTTAACAATATTTTATTGATTATAGGATATTTGGTGTCGATTTGAATAGAAAATTAAGGTTTGGTCCTGCTGGAAAGCCCTTAAAGTATAAAGGGAAGTCTGAAGAGGTTCCTCGTTTTCTACATGAATTAGGCTTAGATGCTTATGAGTATCAAGCTGTTAGGGGTGTTAAGATAAGTGAGGATAAGGCTAAAACTCTAGCTCAATTTGCCAAGGAATTTGATGTAGAATTATCCCTGCATGCTCCTTATTACATTAATCTTTGTTCTACAAAGGAATCAGTTATAGTTTCCAGTGTTCAAAGACTTGTAGCTTCTATGAAAGCTGCTAAATTGATGAATGCAAGTATTGTTGTTTTTCATCCTGGTTATTATGGTAGCTTAAGTCCTGAGGAAGCATTAAGTGTATGTATCTCCTCCATGAATAAGGTAATTGAATATGCGAAGAGTGAGGGAGTATCTAATGTTTACTTAAGTCCTGAGACTATGGGGAAAATTAAGCAGTTAGGTAGTTTAGATGAAATCTTAAGTTTATGTGAGTCTGTAGAGAATACTATTCCAACAATTGATTGGGCTCATCTTCATGCAAGAGGCAAGGGTGCAATAAAAACGAAGGATGATTATTTGAAGGTTTTATGTGAGATTGAGAAGCGGTTAGGTAGTGAGGTTGTAAAGAGTCTTCATATGCATTTTACAAAGGTTTCATTCTCGGATAGTGGAGAAGTTAAGCATTATCCATTAAGCGCTGTGGATTATGGTCCAGATTTTAAATATTTAGCTGAGTTAATTGTTGAATATGGTTATTGTTTCACTATTATTTCCGAATCTCCTTTGCTTGAAGAAGATGCTTTATTAATGAAGAATATGGTTAAGAAATTGATGGAAGGTTAATTTACGGCGATTTCTTTTAGTCTTTTCACTATAAATTTCTCATCTAGAGTTAATAGGAAAGGTGCCAATCTAGGTCCACTATCTCTTCCTAGAAGAATCTGGTATGCTATCTTGAAGGCTCTTCTTGAGCCTATTCCAACAACTTTTCTGGCTAGTTCATATATTTCGAATTCCAACTCCTCGGGTGTCCACTTTCTTTTTTCCATGATTTCTCCAAGTTTGTATAGAAATTCTTTGTCTTTTTCATTTAATTTGCTTAAAATGCTTTCTGGAACTTTCTCCAGAATTTTTATTTTTAGGTTTGGAGGTCCATATTTTTCTACCCAATATCCTGCTCTTCTTAATATTTTCTCTATTTCTCTTGCTTCTTTTTCGTTGGGTTCTCTTTTTAGATGTCCTGTTCTGATAAGTTTTTTGATTGCAACTTTAATGAAGTTTTCATCTTTGGGGACTATTTGATATAATACTGCTGCAAATGTATATGGTATTTGGATGGGTATTTTTTCTGGAGGTCTTTCGTCATTAGCGATTTCATAGCTTCTTTTCATGTTTTCAGCTATTTTTCTCTCTTTAACTTCTTCTACGCCGAAGTATACTCTTTCAGCTTTATTGTATTCTTCTGATAATTGAGGGATTTTTAATGGACTGAATTCTAAGTGTGTTAATGGCTTTGAGGAGTAATACCAGTATTTTAACACTTGTGGTTTGGCAACCTTTGGCCATTCATTGAAGTCAAATGAAATTCCACCTGAGCTTGACATAGCCTTTCCCTCAACGTAAACCCATTCATATGCCATGCCTAGTGGCGGTTTAATTCCAAGAACTTCCTTAGCTATGGCTACGCAGCTGTCTCTGCTTCCTCCAGGGGCTGCATGATCTTTTCCATAGGGTTCAAAGGTGACATTTAATGTATACCATAATGCTGCCCATTCAAGTCTCCATTCAAGTTTTCCTTGTGTTAATTTAACTTGACCTTTGGAATCGCATCTTGGACAGTAGTACTCAACGATTTCCTTTTCAAGATCTACGTTTATTGCCTTTGTTGTTGATATATTGTAACATTTTAAGCATAAAGGTTTAAATGGAATCCAGTCGGGTGGATATTTTGTTCCTTTAAATCTACTGAGGACTTTTCTTGCTTTTTCTTTTTTGTTTATAATTATTTTTACGGCTTCCACCATTTTTCTGCTCTCATAAATGCTTGTTGTATCAATAATTTTCATATCCGTTATTCCAAAGTCTTCTAGAACATTATAGAATGGTTTTGTCCAATGTTCAACCCAATTTGAGCAGCAATTATTTGGACATGGTACATTTAATATTCTGACGCCTTTCCATTTTTCAGCGAATTCTCTTGTAACTAGTGGTGGTTTCGCTTTTAGTGGGTCTTGGGTGTAGACTACTAGTAAGTGCTTGACTTTCTTTCCAAGTTTTTCCAGTTTTTTCGCTACCGCCGATTGAATAAATATTTCACCCCTAGTCTTTCCTATATGGATAGGGCCTGAAGCTGCCATTCCACCATTTATAACATGCTGTTCAACTTTTTGTTCTAATAATTTTTCAACTGTTATGTCAACCCAGTGGCGAAAGATTTTTTCCTTTTTTACCAAACGTTGACCTCCCTTTCCTCTATTAAATCTTTTAATGTGATTAATTAATCTAGCTATAATGATTTCAATATACTGCTGTATACTTACTGTTAACAATACTTCTTAATAACTTAGACTTTCATTTTAATATGGGGTTGCAAATTGCTTAATAAGTTAAGGGAAAAGTTGAAAAAATACATGGATCCTCTCGCTGTAACTATGGCTAATCTGGGTGTTTCTCCCAATTTAATTTCAATTCTAGGTTTATTATTTGCTTTCATATCCGGATTAATGTTCTTATATAGGAGATTGATATTGGCATTTTGCTTTATCCTTCTTTCAGGTTTCTTTGATGTTTTAGATGGGGCTGTGGCGAGAGCTTCTGGCAGTTCTTCAAGTTTTGGTGCTTTTTTTGATTCTATGCTTGATAGAATATCTGACTTTCTAATAATCTCTTCTATACTATACGCTTCTCTTTGCACTTTGGAGTGGGGTATTTTGGCGCTGGCTGGTTCATTTTTGGTTAGTTATGCACGTGCAAGGGGTGAGGCCTTGGGTGTTGAAATGTCTGGTGTAGGTATAGCTGAGAGGGCTGAACGATTAATAATATTGGCTCTTGGCTCTCTTCTAAACTTAATTGAATGGGCTATCATTGCTATTGCAATTTTAACATTATTAACTGTCACAATTAGATTTTACAAGGTTTGGATTGAACTGAGGGAGACGTAGTGAGGAGGATTTTTGTATTAAAGGCTTCTACTGCAGTTACTGCGCCCATCTTTATACTTAGGAATATTGCTGGTACTAGTGGTAGACTTGATATTGTTTGTAGATGTATCATTAACGCTTTTCTAATAAATGGCAGGATAAGGCGAAACGTAGACTTTTATGCTGTCTTGGAGGGGCCTCCTTCTCCACCTAGATTATTGATGGTTTCAGGTGAACTCCTTTCTCATCTTCCTAAGAGTGAAGTTGAAGTTGCTCGGATTATTAGAGATTTACTATCTATAGGGAAAGGTTCTCATCCTAGGAATGAAGCTTTTAAGATTGATAGAATGAGCTTTAAAAAATTGATTCTATATCTGAAAAATGAGGGTTACAGCTTAGTTTATTTACATGAGAACGGTGTGGATATTAGAAAATTTAATTTTGCGTCATTGACATCAACAGTCTTTATATTGGGTGATCATCTTGGATTGGATCCTGCTTCTGAAAAGTTTTTAGATTCTTTAAATATTCCACGTATCAGTTTAGGCCCGATTAGTTATCTTGCAAGTCACTGTATTATATTGGTTAACGAAGAGCTTGATAGATTAAAAGTGTAATATGATCTATCTTCTTAATGGCCTTCTTCTCTTTCTCTCTTCTCTAGATCTAATTTTAACTATTCCTCTGAATATTGCGCATGAAACACAGTAGTATTTTGTGACTGGAATTCTCTGGATGATAGCGCCTTTCTTTTCAAGTTCTTTAGCTAATTGAGGGTCAACTGGTGAGAGGAATCTCGTTATTTTCTTTGCTTTACTTCTTGGTATCCAAGCTCCACATGAATCGCATTGAACTTTATCTTCTTTCCCCTTACTTCCTTTTGATCTCCCTCTGGACTTCCGCTTCTTTGGCAATTTTCATCCTCCAATGATTTAAGAACTTTAATCCTAAATATTAGTCTTCCTATTCATTATAATGATAACCATGTCTTCTAAATCATTTGATATCGCAATTTTAGGGCATATTGCTCTTGATGTGATTATAACTGACAATGGTGTTGTATATAATTCTCTTGGAGGTGCGCCTACTTATGCTGGTTTTACTTCTAAAGTCTTTAATTGCAATGTCGTTTTGATTTCGAAGGTTGGATATGACTTTGAGGATAAATTTGTTAATCGCTTTCTTAGAGCTTCAATTGTTATTGATTATTTGAAAGTTGTTAGAAAACCTACTACACGTTTTTTAATTAGATATTTTGATGATAATAGACTACTGAAATTGCTTTCACGCTGCGAATGTATATTTCCTGGAGACTTACCATTAGATTTGAAGGTTAAATCCATTTTTATTAGTCCTATTTGCCGTGAGATTCCTTTAACTGCCTTGAAGGCTATTTTGAGTCATTATGGTGATGTTCCATTTTTAGCTTTAGATATTCAAGGTTTTGTTCGAGACTTTACTCCTAATGGGCATGTAGCGTTAACCAAGTGGCCCTTTAACATAAATTTATTAAAATTATTTCATGTAGTGAAATCCTCATATGGTGAACTCACTTCAGCATTTAATGTTTCAAGTGTTTATGATGGAATTAAATTACTTAGGAAAATGGGTGTTAAGATTATAATCGTCACATTAGGGAGAGGTGGTTCCCTTTTATGTTTCTCATCAAATTTGTGGCATATTCCTTCCTATCCTGTTAAAGTTGTTGATCCAACTGGTTGTGGAGATGCTTTTATGGGCGGATTTATCGCTAATTATCTTGGTAGTGGTGATCCGTTAGAGGCGGCTTCCTATGGTTCTTCTGCAGCATCTTTTATAGCGGAGTCATTGGGTTCTTCAAATTTTGGATTTAGAAGTGAGATTGAGGAGAGAGTTGATTGGATTATGGATAATATTCGCTTTGTCCAATCTTTCGACTAGTATGTTCTTGCAAGTCTAAGTATCTTTGTAGATGGTTTTCCACAAATTATGCATTTGCTGACGTATTTATCTACGTCAAGAGCTTCACCTAATACTCTTGCATCAAGCTTTTCTCCTAGTTTTAATCCGCATTCATCATTTCCACACCATGGTACTTCTAGTATTCCTCCTTTTTCTTCAAATATTCTCTTTGCCTCTTCTAGATTTTCAATTCTATTTATTTGATTTTTAAACCATTGTTTTGCTCTTTTCTTTAGTGCTTTTTCTACTTCTTCTAATAGTTTTTCAATTTTTTCTATCATCTCATGAACTTTATACTTATATCTTTCTAGAGTATCTCTTCTTGAGATGGTGATTGTTTCTTCTTCTAAGTCTTTGGGTCCAATTTCAATTCGTAGGGGTATGCCTCTTAATTCCCAGTCGTAAAATTTGCTTCCTGGTGTTATGTCTTCTCTATCATCGAGCTTTACTCTAAAGCCTGCCTTTTTTAGAATTTCGTATATCTCTCTACTTTTTTCATATACTTTTTCTTCAAATCCTCTATAGGGTATTGGTATTATTACTAGTTGGATTGGTGCAATACTTGGTGGTATTATTAGTCCTCGATCGTCACCATGAATTGATATTAGTGCTGCAATTGCTCTTTCTGATATTCCATAGCATGTTTGCCATATATAGTCATGTGTTCCATCAACTTTTAAGTAGGTTATTTCGAATGCTTTTGAGAAGTTTTGTCCAAGATTGTGAACTGTCCCAATCTGCATTACACGTTTATCCGGCATTATTGTATCGAATGCTATTGTGTAGATTGCTCCTGCAAATTTATCCCATTGTGGTCTTAAGTTAATTGTGTAGGGGATTCCTAGTGAATTGAAGAATTTACTATAAACTTCAACTGCTTCTTTTACTTGTCTCTCAGCATCTTCAAGGGTTGCATGTGCTGTGTGTGCTTCCTTAAATGTTGTTATTTCTCTTACTCTAATTAATGGTCGTGTAGCCTTTGTTTCATATCTAAAGACGCTTACTACCTGATAGAGCTTTAATGGTAAGTCTGAATGTGATTTTATCCAAAGTTTTAGCATGGGTGCGAGTGCAGTTTCACTGGTTGGTCTTAATGCTAGTTTCACATCTAATTTGTCTAGACCTCCATGAGTTACCCAATAAACTTGTTCTTCAAATCCTTTGACGTGTTCAGATTCTTTAGCTAGTAATGTTTCAGGAATCAGTAGGGGTAGGAGTACTTCATGGTGATTTGTTTCATCTAATAGTTTTCTAATTATCTTTAACACATTTCTCCGCAACTTAAATCCATAGGGTCTCCAAACTCCACATCCTTTAATTGGGTATCTGTAATCATATAATTCTGCTCCATTTAATACTGATCGAAACCATTCACTAAAATTATTTCCCCACTTCTCTCTTTTCACTTCTTGCATTGAATTCTCCCCGTTTATGTTATAATTGCTAGTTAAAACCGTAACACTATTTCATCCTAAAGCTTATAAATAATTTTGTAATAAGAACTGAAAGACGTAAGGTGATTGTAATTTGTGGGTTGAATTGCTGCTCTCAGCTCCTATCACTTTCATAATAATATTCGTAATACTCTACTTGGTTTATTACTCTGGTAAATACACTGCCTTTAAGCATCAGCATACTGAGGCTGAGCTGGATCCATATGCTTGCGGTGAGGGACCTGACAAGTATCCTGCTGAGTATATTCAGATGAATGTCCAGCTGTATAGATTTGCAATGTACTTTACTATATTTGATGTTGCAGCTTTTCTCCTTGCAGTTTCAGTGAGTTCACCTATTTTGGTGTTAGCATTATACATTGCAGTTATGATTGCTGCATTAATTTTACTTCCGAAAGGGTGAGATTATGGTTTCAATAATTGGGTGGAGTAGGATTAGAAGTCCATGGATCCTCTATATGGGGACTGGTCATTGTAATGCATGTGATATAGAAGTCCTAGCGGTATTGGCTCCTAGATTTGATGTTGAAAGATTCGGTATCTTATTGAAAGGGAGTCCTAGACATGCAGATGTCCTTGTTGTTACTGGTGCCGTTTCAAGGCAAACTGCACCAAGACTTAAGAGGATATATGAGCAGATGCCTAATCCTAAATTTGTGATTGCTGTGGGTACCTGTGCTTGTTCAGGTGGTGTTTATTGGGGTTGCTATAATGTCTTAGGAGGAATTGATAAGGTTATTCCTGTTGATGTCTATATACCTGGTTGCCCTGTTAGGCCTGAGGCTGTAATTCAAGGTGTAGCTAAGTTATTGGCTAAACTTCAGGGTGGAGGGAAGAAATAATGTCTAAGTCTACTTCGAAGGAAGAATTCATTGCACATGAGCTTAAGAGTAACTTTGGAGATGTAATATCGGAGTTAAAGGTTACTGGGCCGAGGAGAGTTTATGTTACTGTTCCTCCTGAGTCGCTTCGCGATATTCTACTTTTCCTAAAGAATATGTTTAATGCTAGACATATTGTTACAATTACTGGAATTGATATGATGAAATCTTTTGAATTAATTTATCATATAGCCGTGCCAGGTGAGCATATTAGATCAATTTTAGTTAATGTTAAAACTCATATTCCACGCGATAATCCCACTATGCCTTCAGTTGTTGACATACTGCCAGGTGCAACTCTATATGAACGTGAAGTTCATGATTTACTGGGTATTGTTTTTGAAGGACATCCGAATCTTGAAAGATTAATCCTACCTGATGACTGGCCTGAAGATGAGTTTCCATTAAGAAAGGATTGGAAACCTAAGGAGGTATGATGATGTCTATATATAGGATTCCTGTAGGTCCTCAACACCCGGCGATTAAGGAAGGTTTTCAATGGAACTTTAAATTGGATGGTGAAGTAATCGTTGATGTTACACCTAGATTGGGCTTTGTGCATAGAGGTATTGAGAAGGGAATGGAGTTAAGGTCATGGGTTCAAGGAATATATCTGGCTGAAAGAATTTGTGGTATTTGCAATACTCCTCACACCACTTGTTATTGTCTTGCAGTAGAGCAGTTATACGATGTTGAAGTTCCCAAGAGAGCTCAATATCTAAGAATTATCATCAATGAATTGAATAGGATTCACAGCCACCTTCTCTGGATAGGAGTTTTAGGTATGGAAATTGGCTTTATGACGTATTTCATGTATGTGTGGAGAGATAGGGAAAGAGTGATGGATATAGTTGAACTAATAACTGGCAATAGAGTTACGATGTCAATGAACATGATTGGTGGAGTGGTTTACGATATAACTCCGCCAATGGAAGGAATTATTAGAAGGGGACTGGATTATCTTGAGGAAAGAACCAAGTATTATAAAGAGGTTCTTTTAAATGAGCCAACTATTCGGGCTAGAACTGAGAATGTAGGTGTGCTTAGTAAGTCTGATGCTATAGATTTATGTGCAGTTGGTCCAACTTTGAGAGGTTCTGATGTAAAGAGTGATGCACGTTTTGATGAGCCCTATTCTTCTTATGATGAAATTTCATTTAACTTAGTAACTTACCCCTACTGTGATGTTTATGCACGTGCTCTTGTTAGGGCTGATGAGACACTTGAATCAATTCAAATAATTAGAGAATGTCTAGATAAGATGCCTAGTGGGCCAATTAAAGTTAGATTAAAACGGACTCCTCCTCCTGGTGAAGCTGTAGCAAGAGTTGAAGCTCCAAGAGGAGAATTGCTACATTATGTTAAATCTGATGGGAAGGAAAAGCCCTATAGAGTTAAAATGAGGACACCGACACTTGCAAATATACCTGCAACCTGTGAAATGTTGAAGGGTTACTATATAGCAGATATCCCTGCAATTATAGCTAGCATTGATCCATGCTACTGTTGTACTGAACGAATGCTTTTCATAGACATAAATAGTGGCAAAAGTTGGGTATGGACTGATAGTGAGCTTAGGAGGTATAGTTTAAAGTATTATCGTGAGAGGAGGAAGTAGATGATGAATGTTTTGTATTATTTATTTCGAGTTTTGATTTATCCTGGATTTTTGTTTATTTCGGCATTGGCATTTGTGTTTGAGTGGATTGATAGGAAAGCTCATGCACACTTCCAAAATAGAATTGGTCCTCTATATGCTGGACCACATGGTTTTCTACAGCCTCTAGCTGATTTTATAAAGTTGATGGCTAAAGAAGATTTTACTCCAACATGGGCGAATCCAGTATTCTTCAACATTACTCCAGTATTGGCTGCAACACTTCCTGTTTTTGCTTCATTCTACATTCCATTTACAGGCATGCCTGTTCTGCCTCCGTTTGAAGGGGATCTAGTGCTTGTTTTGACTTTGACTACCTTCTTTACAATAACTGCTTTCTTGGCAGGATGGTTTTCATCTAATAGATTTAGCTCTGTGGGTGCTATTAGAGTCGTTCTCCAATTTTTAGGCTATGAAATTCCAATGTTTATTTCTTTGGGCTCAGCAGCTATTGCTGCTGGCTCTCTTTCAATAACAAAGATTGCTAATAGCCAAGTTATACCGTTTGCTATTTTGCAGCCTTTAGGTTTCGCAATTTACATTATAGCTCTTCAAGCAGAGTTGGAGAAGATTCCATTCGATATTCCTGAGGCTGAAAGTGAAATTGTTGCTGGATGGTTAACTGAATTTGCAGGTAGGAAACTGGCTTTCTTTAGGTTATCAGAGGATTTAAGATTAGTTTTAGGTGCTGGCTTGGCAACAGCGGTTTTCCTTGGTGGTGGAAGTGGTGCTATTTTTCCACCAATAGTTTGGTTCTTGATAAAGATGGTGATAGTAGTTCTTATTGCAACTTCGTTGAGAACTGTTTTCGCCAGGTTGAAGATAGATCAGGTTGTTAGAGGTGCATGGAAGTATCTGCTGCCCTTAGCTTTACTTCAATTGTTGATAACTAAAATCTTATTGGTGGTGATGTAGATGGCGATGCTTAGGGAGATTTGGAGACATTTCTTTAAAAAGCCTGTAACCGTTAAGTATCCATTTGAAAAACTTGAGCCTGCTGAAAGATATAGGGGAAGGCATGAATTTTATATTGATAGATGTGTTGGCTGCGGGTTATGTGCGAAAGAGTGTCCTGCTCTTGCAATAGAGATGGTACCAAGTGATAAAACTGTTGGTGGTAAGAAGCCTGTTTTCTATTTAGACAGATGTATTTTCTGTCAGCAGTGTGAACGAATTTGCCCTAGAAATGCTATTAAGCTAACGAAGTTCTATGAGCTTGCTGCATATGATAAAAGTGAATTGGTACTTGACATTTCCTAGCTAATGAGGGATAATAGCTAAATATATTCTTTGTTTTAACTTCTATTTATTTGGGAGACTCCTTGGATGAAGATGATTGCAGATTTACACTTACATTCACATTATAGCGCTGCAACCAGTCCCGATATGACTATCCCTAAAATAGCGTATTATGCCAAAATTAAGGGGCTGAAAATTATTGGTACAGGTGATGCTTTTAATCCTTCCTGGCTTAGAGAGTTAAAATTAACTTTAGAGGAATCGTCGTATCCTGGGTTGTATTCTCCTTTAACTCCTGTTGAGGATGTATTTTTTATCATGCAATCTGAGGTTGGAACCATATTTGAGTTTGAGGGTAAGGTTAGACGTGTACATCATGTAATTTTAATGCCGAATATTGAAGTTGCAGAGCAGATTTCTGACATTCTATCCTTTTATGGTAACGTTTCTTCTGATGGTAGACCCGTATTTAATATGCATCCTTCAGAGCTTGTTGAGATCGTCTTGGAGGTAGATGAGAATTGTTTAATATATCCTGCTCATGCGTGGAC
>Ga0180301_10001686_pt1 | contig 17310 bp, 15 predicted proteins | sample GuaBasSediGuay16_FD_121797 | JGI IMG/M metagenome (GOLD analysis project Ga0180301, IMG submission 121797) | Subseafloor sediment microbial communities from Guaymas Basin, Gulf of California, Mexico - Guay16, Core 4569-2, 12-15 cm | ecosystem: Environmental > Aquatic > Marine > Hydrothermal... | reverse complement strand
TCTCTGAGCCTAATCAGTAGCTCTTTCTTCTCGGCATCATCTACTCTTTCTTCGGGTATTATGGCCTCTCGAAGTGCCCTTACTTCGCTCTTTATTTCCTCAAGATCCTTGGCAATTTTCTTAAGCAATAATAACATACTAGATTCCAAATGAACCACCCACTAATTATTAGAGCTATAATTATTAAATAGGTTTCGAGCTCTTAAAAACCTTCGATATTCAACTTAAAAACATTGTAGTCTATGTATCTATAAGAACTTTGTAGTATCTCTCATAAAAACATTAAGACGGTAAACTAGAAAACTTTTTGTATATAATTATGATATTATCTGATGTTTCCATAGGTAAGCTCACAAGACTTTGGTTATTATTCCTCTTGGTGCCTCTCCGTTCAAGTATAGGGTATTAGGGATGAGTCCAGGAAGACTCGATCGATGCTTAGAAATTTTCAAAGATATGAGCTAAAAAAGAATGAGGATAGCAGAAACTTGGAGAAGCATATCTAATCACTGAGACCATTAACGGAATCTCGATCGAGAAAGAAACAATTATCGAAAGAAGTCTCTGGAGGAGTTAGAGCAGTAAAGGAAACAATTGACAAATAATTTTGTATCCTTTTGTTAGTAAAATGAATACCAGTTGCATAGAAATAATCCCTAAAAGGGAATTGAAAGATTTTCAACAGAAATTCTAAGTTCTATAGTATCTTCCATCCCCATTTGGGGGCTAGCCAGATTAGCAGATATTACCATGACTTCTGGTAGGTTATAGACACATATTGTTTTCTATGGACTCTATCGGGATCATTATGTTTCTAGTCATGTAATAAAAGATTATTGATAAATTTATTCAGAAACCCTCATGCTGCCATCCCTTCTGTTGTTGTTTGAACATGTATAGCATATAATAGGCTTTTAACTCTTGAATATTAGGTTACGATTCGTGGAGAAGCCTAGAGGAAGCCTAACTAGCAACATCAAACAGGGCAAAAACTATAGGGTAACAAGTCTTATCATCTCTTTTAGTTCCTTCATTGGAAGTGAAGAATATCATTGGGTCTTAAAATACTACTATTATTGTGATTCATAGTAAATTTTATGTTTTTAGTAGAATTATATTATCTCTAGTAATTATGAGGTGATAATATTGGTCATTGTAAAAGTTACTAGAAATAGACAGATAACTATTCCTGCTGAGATAAGTAAGGCTCTTGGAATTAAAGAAGGGGACTTGGTGGACGTCTCTATTAGTGATGGGAAAATTGTTATTAGGAAGATAAAGAGTGTTGAGGAGCTTGCTGGCTCCTGGAAAAATGTGGATGAGAAGACTATCCTAAATGTTATTAAAGAGCGGTGGATGAATTGGTCAAGTACTGCTTAGATACAGATGTTGCGATAGAGTTTTTAAAAGATAGGAATAGTCCTGCATCGAAACTTATTCTAAGGTTTAGGGATGAGGTAGCTATAACTTCGATAACATTATACGAACTGTATTATGGCCCTCTAAAAGCGGGATTAGAGAAAGAGATTCTGGATATTGATAGCTTAAGGAGACAAATAATTGTTCTCCCTTTTGATGAATATGCCGCGGAGAAGGCAGCAAAAATAGATGCAAAACTTCATAAAGTCGGGCAACCCGTAGGACTCCGGGATGTATTTATAGCATCAATTGCACTCGTCCATAAACTAATAGTTGTTACAAGAAACTTGCAAGACTTCAAGAGGATAAAGCATGTGGAGGGAGAGCTGAGTGTTGTTACACCAGACGAAATTCTAGAGAAACGTTAGAAAAACTTTAAAAATAGTATAATTCTATTCTGTTTATAGATTATCTGCGGTGTTCTGTGATTGCAGGATGTTGTCGGGATTATTATCGGAATCCTTCCAGATTTGCTTAATGTTGCTTCTTTGCTGAATAGGTTGGTGAAGAAGAAAAAATTGGAGCGCCAACTAAAAAAGCTTTCTAAGAAGAAAGATATAGACCTGAAAGAGTTCATAGTCTCAGATATAGATGAGTTTCTCGATACTTACATAGATGGTACACTAGGCGACAAATTATTTAGCATTCTAAGAAAATACTATGAGACTAACGACCCACGAATAATAGAGGAATTCTCGAAGGCTCACCAGGAGGGTGTGAATGTGATTGTTGGTGTCGCGAGACGGCTAGATGAGCTCAAAATAATGCTTGGCAAAGAAATGCATTACTACCTGCACATCCCAAAGACCTTGAGCATCGAAGAAATGAAGATTGTTGCACTAGCAACATACAGACTTATCAAAATAATCAATGCGGTAGGAGGAGGAGTTGAAATTAGGCTATATTTAGCAACACCACTAGCAGTAAGCTTCCTTCTAGGACAGATGCTTGGAGTAAAGAAGTATAATGTTGTATTCATGCAGTACCAAGACGGAAAATACTATGAGGTACCACAAATACGCCCAGACGAACTATGATAGAAATGTTTGAGATACATTATCGGGATGGGTACCTAGTTATCTCATTGCTTATACTCATTAGTTTCACTAGGGTTTTTAGGTAATTATTTCTCTTTGCCCTAGCTATAGCATCCTCTAGTATTCTTGGCATGAGATCGTATAGGGAGCCGCAGAAATTTTTTCTTTCACACGAACTGCAGCATATATGTCTTTTCTCCGATAAGCTTCTATAGGTTTCCTCAATAACCATGGCGTATGTCGGATCTCTTATAATGACAGATATTTCGCCAAGACCTCTGAAGCCATGCCCAGTAAAATTCGCACTTCCAATTATGGTCTCAGAATCTACTACCACTATCTTCATATGCATATGCCAACAGATCATATGCCGGAAGAGACGCATAGAATATATTCTTCTTAGTGCGTAGATGTAGTCTATTGGTATCCTAGGCATGTTGAGCGGGTGTCTGCTAAACACCCAAACGTCTACTCCCTCCCTAACTTTTTCTTCGAGCACGGGTAGTATTCTTGTACGTCTACCTCCGAATCTAACTATGAAATTATGAATAGACTGGGTAAAAATTATTATCTTTGTCTTGGCACCAAGTATTTTTCTAAGGAGATATTTTCCTATATCACTTCCGAAGAGAAGAACACCTCCAACTATTTTTGCTTGAGGTATTTCTACGGGAGATATTCCTATTGCATGTCTTATCCTCGAGAGCTTACGGTTAATCTCATTTAATACCCTATCTATACTGTTTCTTCGGGTCTCCCATAGATTTGGGTCGTTCACATATCGTTGGAGAATATCCTCTTGTCTTATAAGTGCTATGAGGCTTTCCTCAGTATCATTGAGGATCCTTAAAATAGATTTTGACTCACCAAAATCAATTATGCTTTTTTCAATTTCTGCCTTAAGACTTCTTATTCTCATAATAAACCTGTTCATGTCTTCCAGCATATTTATGATTCTGGAGACCCTAACAATATCATCTAGCAGAATAGATACCTCATGAGGCATGAGTCTAGGTCCCATATCTAGATTATCAAGAAGGACATCAATTGCCTCTAAAAGCCCAACATCAATAATATTGACGCCCATCCCCAAAACATGTATAGAAACCCTAATACGGCTAACAGTACCAAAATAATCTATACTTAGAATCTTGTTGATTCTCCCCCTCAAAGAGTAAACAAAATTTTTGAGCTCCTCAATCTGCCCACTCAATCCTACAAACACCAAATAACTTAAGGAATAATAGCCCTAGAATAATAAGGATATCATAGAAGGAAAAATAAAAAGATTTTCTCAATACAACATACGAAGGAGTTAAAGTATTATATTAAATAATGTATTATGTTCAAGTACAAATATATCTCCGCATACACTAGCGGGGTATGATAATTAGGGTATGAAGTCAAACCTGTTGTCACTCTAATTCTTCTTCGCATTATGCTGATTATTCTAAGATTTCATCGATTATGTGCCACCGTATTCTATCTTATAGTAGAGGAGATTTGTAAAGGGACATACTACCTTGGATTCTTTGCTCTCGATAACTATAAATTTACGATAATAATCAATATCAACAGATATGTCTTCTTTTCCTGCATCAAACTCAAGTGTGACATTTCCCTGCAGAACCACTATAAATCGAGCTTTATCATACCGAGTTGGTTTAGGAAAGTCGTCTGGACTATAAATCTCTCTGAACCGCAATACCATCTTGTATTCACCTAGTAAAAACCAAATTATAATTTGATATTTTCTTTTAAAAGGTTGTGGTCGACAACGCTTTTAATAACGGCTGTTGTTGAGATTTATTAGAACTGACTACAAGTAGTTTCTTAAATAATAAAAAGGAGTAGGATATAAGATATTACCTTCATTATATTTTTGAACTATGCTATAAAACTATGATTATCCACATAGGCACTAATAGACCTCATATGTTACATATATAGTCCGCTACAAATCTATAGCTTTCCTGAGTTGTTCTATTGCAGAGTCTAGAGGTATCCCCTTGAACCTAGCACCACCGACATTTTTTCTTCCTCCAGCGTTTATTCCTTTTTCTCTTAGCCTATTGAATATCGGTATTAGATCTATATCTCTCTTTGTCGCTATTCTAGCACTCACAGCTTTGTTATTCCTGATACCTATTGCAATCACAATATTAAATCTATCTTCAAGCTTTATCATGGCGGGAGTTAGTGCCGCCGATTCATATTTATCCTCGGCGTTATACGTGAAGTAAACAACACCAAGTTTTAATTCTTTAACTCTACCCACGAGTTTCTCTACGGTTCTTGGTACTTCTTGGTCATATATAGATGCTTGTTTCCTTGCCCACTCAACAATCTTACACCACTCATCATTGATGATATATTTAACGAGTAAATACCGAAACTCATCATTCATCTTATTTATGAAAAAAGCCTTATGGAGCCACCTATCTAATTCAGTCTCATAGACAGCATTATCTATGTTGTCAATAGAACGAAGTATATTCAGAGCGATCTGAGGGAGATCCAATGAATCCCTCAGGATTATGTAGACAGCGCTAGCAACGCTCCTAACATTGTCAACAACACATCTATCAACCAAGCAGTCGTTCTCATAGACCTCAACCCTCGCAGGCTCAGGATGATGATCTATAAGCACAACCTGCCCCCTATACACAACCCCCTTAGATAGCGGCAACTCAACAGCGAAAGAATCTCTGACTACATATCCCGATAATCTATCGGGTCTCGGAAAACGTAGAATATCTCTTAAATCCCCAACAAGATCAAGCCCCTTTATTAGGAAAGCGGAGGCAAATATCGCATCCATATCACCATCACTACATATTTTTGTAGGGCCACGAAGAAGATCATTGCACCTCAATTCGATCCCCAAATTGGCAAGTAACTTTGGTTTTCTGACTTGATCAATTAAATGAATGCAATATACTGTTAAAACTTTTGGCTAAATAAGAAGATATGTTTCACATGAAGAACGGTTTTTATAGAAGCCTTTATTCACTATCTTAATGAGATCTGACAACAGATATTTTATCTTTCAAAAACTAAGCTGATAGATTTGGGGATTAAACACTCTATTTTCACCTATATGCTTTGTGTATATGTGAAATATTTCTTTTTTCCATGAAGTGCCCTGACCTGTTATAATCATATCGACAACATATATATTATTTTTTCTCATGCGGATTCTTATAAAGTATAATTCAAATCTATAGTTGCCAAAGAAACTTCTTTTCTCTATTAGGTCAGATATTTCCTCCGATTTTAGGATAATATTTTTAAGAAAAATCTGTTTCCCAAAATGTATTGATTCTACGAGTTCTTCTTCGCTGAAGTAGAGTTCCTGATTCTCATCGTAGTATCCATGACTGTAAAAGGGTTTGATGCCTTCAGGAGTAAATATCTCAGCTTTAGGTATATTAAAGATGTATAGCAGGTAAGCTATCTCAAAATTTCTCATTTTTTCGTGCATTATAATTGAATCTGTGTTAAATATTACTTTTTCCATCTCTACCTGGTTGAGGAACTTCAATATCGTAGGATTATTATTCTTCCTACTTATTTTTCTGAGTCTTCGTATGATATTTTTAACATGTTTTATGTCAAGATTATCTACTTTTAATATTGCTAGTTTCATGTGATTTTTCCTTTTAGCCAACCAATTAGCGCGATTTTGTCTATAAGTTTTCTTGAAACTGGGAATATCTGTTTTACGTCTTTATAGTATCTCCTAAGGAGCTGAGCAAGGTATTCGCCTAGAGCTTGTTCCTTATAATAATTTGTTAGGTAGTATGAGACATACAGTATTAGCAATGATTTTGAGATACTTCCCGTAAACCTTCCGATCGGCAATATAAACTCATTTTCCCTACAGTTCCTCAGCGTTTGCTCCAATTCATTGAGTTCATCCAGATACTGCCTACAAAGTGGGTGTCCACCAAGATTTTCATTAATCTCTTGAACTATTCTGCGATCATACTCTATGACATCCCTAGAAAATTCATTTATACGCCTAACAATCTGCTCTTTAACCTGATTTTCTATTGTCTCTAAGTTTGAGAAATCATCGATTTGGAATAGATATCTAAATTGCATGAATTGTTCATTTCTGCGAACCCTATTCACAAGTATGATTCTCCGAGATAATTCCAATTCTGTCTCAAATTCTGTATTTTCTTTAACAATCTCTACTAGCTGCTCTATCTCCCTGTTAGTTATAAAATCTATTACTACTATCTTCGTTACCATAAGCACATCAAGAGGCTTTATATCCGTATCTCGGATCCTAATCAGGGAAAACGGATCCTTGTTTATATCGATTTTCTTTCTGTATTTGCCTCTTTTGAAGATATAGGTTTCGTAGTATTCCTTATCAATAACCTTCAACCCAAATACCTCCAGAAGACGATCTAGATCCCTCCTTCTTATGATTTCTCCAACTTTTCGCCAGTTTATCCTAGTTTTGAAGCTTGTATAGATAAGAGCCGTTCTCAGAGACCCCTTAAGACTTGTTCCAGGGATGTAGACACCGAGCCCCTCATCCGTCTGAGTTTTTATGTATGGGAAAATTTCTGGCATTCTCGTTTTAAGTGTATCTACCGCAGCAGAATCAACAGAAACAACATAATTAGATACTACCCGCAAATCAGGAGATACTTGTTGTACAATGGTTCTTATTTTCTCAACATCACCAAGAGCAAAGCTTTCTCTAAACATTTCGTATGTTTGTTTATCTATTTTCCCTAACAGTTTATCGAAGTCTAATATGTATAGAAGATTCTCACTTGGACTAAATATATAATCTACTTTCGAATATGTCCCTGTCACGCCATCAGTTATATGAATTGGTCTTATAACTTGAAGTTTAATCTTCATGTGGCATCACCATAGGAATACCAAGGCCGTATCCGATTTCTATTATATTTCTATCCAAATAGCTTCCACTTGGGATTGATTCTCCAAGAATCGCGAGTCTAGGTAATATTTCGGTAACATGTCCCTCCATCTTTATTATCCCTCCCGCCGCCAGATAGAAATACCCTTTCTTCATAAATACATGCGGAATATTTGATACGACTGCCCGTCTATATGAAACATTATAATAGCTTTTTGCCAAGTCCATGCCATTAGACGCTGCTATATCGGATAATAAATAGAAATATGCCTTTTCATCAATATTTTCTCTAAAGAGTTTTTCTGGATATCTAGATTCTATACGTAAGTTTTCTATCTTACCTAGACCCCATGTCCTTTTCCCACCGACCCCAAGATCCGCTAGTACTCTTATTCCACGCAATACCTCTTTTTCATATACATCATTGTATGCAATATAGAAAAATATTCCAAGCCCATGAAGTCTATATACAATATTTGAGAAAAGCATTCCTTCGGCAGCTTTTCCAAAAATCCTCGCAATAGCTGTGTGCATGGTGCTTACACGTTTTAACCTACTACTTAGTTTTCTCCAAAGATCTAACAGTCTCATCCGTATTTCATTATCCTCAATAATCTCTCCATTAATTATCGATAGCAATGTATCCTCTGGGATATATCTGATTCTATGAAGATCCTTATAGAACCTATATTCCTCTATTTCTTTAAATCTAAGTTTTTTAAGCCCTAGGAAATCATGATTCGGAGCGGGATAGAACCTTATGGTATTTTCATTGACTTTTAGGAGAGGCATAGCATTACTTACTACGAATGGTGGGTTACCACTAAGAAAATCATTAATCATTTGCTTCAGTTGTGTGTCATCCGTATTAAGTGCTATAGCGTATAGGATGGCTGATGATAGTGTTATTGAATTAGGTATTTCTGTTGTTCTGAGCATCTCACCATAGACTGTAATTATTTTCATGAAGTATCAGCCTAAATAATCTATGAAAGTACCTCTATTAGTTTTTCCTTGAGTTTCTCAAATTTCTCTAGCAGTTCTCTTGGGCGTGCAGTTTTCTTTCCAACAATTTCTGTTAGTGGTATTATTACAGGATCTTTACCCTCATTATAGTAAGCCAGATTATGCACTTCAATTCCATCTATTAGTATCTCCACTTTGCCATAGCCTCTTGAAGTTGATGCACCTAATCCGTGGTCCTCCGCGAGTATTAGGCCCTCTATAACGTATTTGATGAACTCTATATCCTCCTCCCATTTTAATTTCTCATTAAGCTCATCTATAGTTGCTTTATCCCCTTCAGCTTCAGGTTTAGCAAGCTTAATTTCTGTTGCGAATACAAGATAGTGTATTTCAGAGATAAACTCTGATCGAGGAGGCACTCTCTCAAATGTTCTCGGGCTCTCAGCTCGACCAAAAATCCTATTTATGAAGTTTTCAGTCTTAAGCTCGGTGTATGACCATAGTCCTCGTTCTTCTAGCATGGTCTTTGTTTCGTTTGTCATAATTCCATCAACAACATGGACTCTGGTTGGGCCAGACAGAATGTCTTTAGTGGTTCCAAAGACTCTACATATGGGACAGTCAACACTATCACACACATGTACTTTTCCTCCCTCAGAAACCTTACCATACTTGTATTCCAACATGCTCCTCATAACTCCTTTTAATGAAGATCCAGGTATGTATGGCAAGTTTGTAACAGGGTCTCTAATGAATACTTTGTCTATTTTTCCTATCTCTATTTCCTCGGTACCACCTGCGATCAACAGACCCGTAATCGTCCTTACCCTTATAGAAAATTTTATCATGCCTTTAAATCTCAGTTTGACCTGCAAATTTTCATTCTTAATAGCATCTAATATAGCTCCTATAGCATCCATGCTGGTCACCCTTTAGGTCTGTAATAGACATGATAAGCAATAATAGCCTCAAAAACATCAATCAAAGCTTGAAAATCTTCATATGTCTCAATTTTTTCTATCATAAGGCTAAAGAGTGTATCTAGAGTACCCTTATCGATTAACTTTCGTCCGACAGCGTAAGCTAAGTATATATTTATCTTCAGGAGCTTAAGTTTATCCTCTTGTGTGAGTTTTCCCTTCTTATCCTTCCATTGACTTTGTAGAGATCTAATGTAATTGTAGAACTTTCTTAATTGCGTTCTCTCAATTTTCTTTGCTAATCTCTGGATATATCTTTCTAATTTTGAATTTCTGCTAAATAAATGTTTTGCGTTTCTCTTAACTATCTCTCTGAGAGGCATATCTACTTTAAAAAGAGAAAAAATCTCTTCTTCACTTGATTGCATTTCTCTATTAGATCCAAATCTTGACTCTCTACCCATCATCTGATATCACTCTCTCCTAGTTTTTAAAAATGCCAAAGTTGTGGGAACTAAAAAGATACTAAAGCTACGAAAGTCAGAGCAAAAACTCAAAATTTTATCTGAGATTTCGGGATATTTCTCCCTAAGCTTCCGTAGGGTATAGAGAAGCTTAGGCCACCAAATTACAGGTATTCTTAATCTGTTACGTTCAGATACCTTTACTTGTGCCCTCATATCCTTTATTAGCGAGATTATCCTAAAGAGCAAAGTTCTTGGAACCTTTCCTTCCTTCACATAGTTGCAAAGCTCTTCGCCGAAATCAACGAGTTTCTCTAACTCACTATATGGAACAAATGTATCGAAAATAAAGACCTTCCCGCCCTTCAAGCTCCCCTTCTTGGTGTGGTATTTAGGTTTTGCTTCGTCAAGACTTCTTATCATCGCATAATATGCGGATCTTACTGGGAATTTGGGCCTAAATAGATTACAGGAAGAAGTCATTGTTGAGCGACCCATACTGAGCTCGTCATAGAACCTAAATAGATCGACTAGGAAGTTCGATGCTTTATCCCAGACAATTATGAGAAATAGATCGTCCCCACCACCAAATACTACATAGGAGTTCTCGTATTTACTCCTAATATAATTCGGTATGAATCCCGCAAAGAAGGTCTCCAGAATAAAAGATAGACTCATAAACTGAGACAATGTCTTAAGTCTTGAGAACAACAGTCCCGCATAGTCAACATCCGCCTTTATATATGCCAAGTATTTTGGTCCCTCTTCAACCATTTCCGCTAAATCATCAAAAGATAGAATTCCCCCAGTTTCGCTGAGTTTTACGTAGTTATTTATCATTATCCAACCAAAAACAATTTTTTGAAGATGCTGTGACTCTTTAATAGCATTTGGAACTATATTAGGATCTGGAATGAATCCTAGGCTGTCCCTTATTGCAAGCATATAGATCCTATGTATTCTATCCATATCAAATTTTCCAAATAACTCTTTAAAGAATTCAGGGGTCTCGCTTAGATAGGGTATTAGAATAACATATATGCAGAAATTTTTATGAGTTTCGACATAAAATAGGGTTTCTCCAAGATTACCGAGGTCTAGGTTAATTCGTCCTCTAGTAATGATGTATAATAGAGAGGATTTCTTACCAATCGTCCTGACTATACTATCTCCTATCCTCTGCATATAGCGACAGACATCACATAATCTATCATCCTTTGTGGCTGGTCTCATAGAGCACGATCTACAGATTTCCCCCCAGCGCTCCTCATCGCGAAAATCTGCTAGTTGAAGACCTGAAAATTTACTCCTCTTCTTTCTCCAAAGCCTCTCCCTAAGCCTTCTTATGACTTCGCCCGCCTTATTTGTCACTTCCAAAAATGATGTTTCGATATAATCAAATACAAAACCAAGTTCTCCCCTTAACTCGAGCCATTCCATAAGGAATCTCTCTACCCCTTGCTCAAAGGCTTTTAACCTTAGTTTAATCTCCTCAGTATTAGGCGCGACAATGAAGAAGTTCCCACCACCCATATAGATTATATGAGTAGTATTTAGCCCTAAGAATTCGATAAGAGCTAAGGTAACTGCATTAAGAAGAAGCTCAATAAAGGCGCTTCTTCCTCGTAGTCTTTTTGCAACACCGGAAATATCTGCTTCACGTACACGAGTAACATGGGATATAAATGCCTGTATACCTGAAATATCTCCTCCTATCAAGAGTATTCCTTTTTCCTTGTCTCCTACCTCAAATCTTATCGCAGACAATGCTGCAACTATCTTTGAGTGGTGATATAGCGAGAGCGTAGGTATGTATTTTGCTTCTCCAGAATATACAGCCACAGGAACAGACCACAGAAAAGTCCTCAACACATAGTCCAGTGTATCTACATTGCATATAAGTGAAGAATATTTCTTCAAAAAACTATCAAACTTTTCCTTCAGTTCAGTATAGCTACCAAACACTTTTAGATATTGTCTCAAATCCTCCCACTTAGATCCAGATTCGGTCATTACCCAGAATTTCTCATCAATACTAAGAGGTTTTAATTTAAGACATGTGTGTCTATCTGGTGAAGGCTCCCTATAAATATTAAGCTCATCCCGTAAGAAAGGCGTTCTTAAACGCTCCAAAATTATATCTATTGGACTAGGAGCTTTCTCCTCCTGCTCCTCAGACAATCTTTCCTTAGCATCAATCTCATCAACATAAACTAATTCAGACGGAATTTTGTCTCCATGATGCCCCCTAATCAGAGTTTTAATAAGGTCTACATCAATGTCTCTAAAGACAGCGAGATTGCTATGCATATCAACAAATTCAACGGAGTAAACCTCATGTCGCTTATAGAAACGACTAGGTTTTGCTCCAGACAACATTTCCTTTTCAATATCTGCTCTCTGATATAGCTTACCGATATCATGTAATAGACCTGCTAGGTAAAGAACAAGCTTATTTCTTCCATTTCCTCCTCCCATAATAGTCACCGAAGGAGAATTCGGTTTAATACTGGAAAGTGGACACAGGAACGAAGAATCAGTAATATCTTGGCCGACCTTTTTATATCCTTTCTATAAGAAGAATCATAATTTTTTCTAAGCAAAAACATATGCTTAACAATACCCCCAGATCTCATAATTTTTATTTCAAAAATTCCATAGACACTTCGCAATTTCCATAAATTATCCGTATGCTCGACATAATTTGTGAGTAAAGACATCTCAACAGCCAAGAGTTCTGCAGGATTTTTCATCCCAACACCCAATTTAACATGTAAAATTTCCTATTTAAATAAGTCTGTAAAAACCATGATAGTATTTCATTTTATAATACAAAAACAAAGCAATTGTTCTTTTTATTCCTCTAGAGAGATTGTTTCTACTTATGGACACCACTATTAGCATAGACACCCATTTTGGGGCCCAAACTAATTATGATGGAGAGCTATTTATTTAAAGGAGAGTTACGAAGGCTGCAAAATTGCTGCTTAAAATAAGCATTACTTGGGAGCTCATAAACAACTAGTGGTTTTGGTTAAGTTTTATTGATCCTTAGCTTTAGGTTTATTGGTAAAGATTACTAGGATCTCCTCGAAAACATATTTTCGATAGCTAATAGCATAAATTTATATTGCTTCGCGGTTTCTATTTCTATATTGGCTGATAGGCTTCTTATTGCTTCGATTAATGATCTAGCTTTCAAATAATTAAGGAATAGGGTTAGGGCTAGGGAGTTTGATGAGAGGTGTAGGCGACATTATTAAGAGTCGTAGAGAATAGTTTACAAGGCACTAATTGATGCTGAAATACTAGTACTTGCACTTGAGAAGAATAGATCTTTACCTTAACCATTATCAATCATGTGGAGTATAGCTTTTTAGCAACATTAGAGCGACTATACATACTGATATCTGAGTTTTTAAAGACATTTAGGGTTGTTTGTATGGATGCAGAAGAACATCGATGTATTTTGTATCGCGCAATTCGCTCGCGAAGGTCTTATCTAAAGTAGCGAGTGGTATGTCCTGTTCCACAGCAATACTAAGGAAGAGAGCGTCATAAATTGTGATGCCGCAATCAATTGCGATGCTGATGGAATCTATTATGAGATCTCTCGATTTAAAAACGATGCATAAGTTATTGATAAATTGGAGGGCTTTATTAAGGTTTGTCAAGACTTGATCCTTAGGGTTCTTAAATAAGAATATTCTCTTCCAAGCAGCGTTAGCTACCTCAGAGTAGGCTATATCGACAGTGTAGAATTCATCATATTGCTCTATGATTTCCTCGCACCACTCACTAAATGGTTCTGGAAAATGTAAAGCAACAATAACGGAAGAATCTAAGACAATGCGCTTATCTCCCATCCCTATCCTCTCTTATTAACTCGGCATGCGATATTTCGATTGTTGGTAACATTTTTCTAAGCTTTCTGGCATCTGCTAAATGTTTTTTCTTGAGATACTCTCTTATTCGTTGTCTGATGAAATTTTCAATTTCACTTCTCCAGTCGATAGGGATCTCACGCATCATTTCTCTAAGTCGTTTGTCGATTCTCAAGCTTAATACAACTCTCATATAATCACCAGAGGGAAAAAAGAATAATGAATATATTTAAAGTATACGAATTTCGTATACAAAGAAAGACAGCAATATATAATCCACAATGGCACAGAGGATATTTCCATCACTTTGTTATAATATCACTCCAGGTCTGGTATATAACATTAAGCCTATCAGGGCATTTTAAAAGCTAATGTCAACTTTTGATTACTCGCTCTTGTTGGTTATACTTTTTCTACTGTTGATTTACATCTTTCCTAGCAAGCCTCGAAGAGCGGATCAACGAACCACTAGAGAAAATAAACAGTCAGGATGCGATACTCAGAAACCAACATGCAGTTTTAAAATAATTGCTACTCTACAATGTCTCAAGTGTAATGCTATTTTAATTCCTTTTTGGGATTATTTCTTTGTTTCCTCTCTGGGCAGCTCTATGAGCTCCTCAAGTAGCATTCTGACGAAGTCCTTTTTCAATTCCCTTTTGGGATTATTTCTTTGTTTCTTGGGCTCGTAGGTGTTTTTGTGGTTTTTAGTTTTTGTCTTTATATGCATATGCCCAGTCGGATGGTTTCCTCCTAAGTGTTTATAAGGTTGCGTTTCACTTTGGGTAGGTATTCTCGGATTTTCTCAGATTCGGATAGGAATACCTACCCTTCATCGCACATGTCATCCCCTCCCACGGGCACCCATCGGCGGAGACACTCCGCCTTTGGCGTCCAGCTCATTGGGGGTTTCAGCCCGCACGCCACGGGCCACATCCCGCGGCGAGCTTCCTTTGGGACACCCCGTCATCGGTTTGCACTACTCGCCATAGTAGAATATATCAAAAAACAATATTTAAAATTTGCTAACCAGATACAGTTTCCCACACCGCATTATGTGTTCTTGCCTTTGCACAGAGAATCCCGCTTGGTTCACGGATTCTGTGGCGGGTGGTTTTCTCTGTCCTAGTATTCCCCCTATCTCGCTTTCAGGGACCCCTCCGTGGCCTCCCACCGTCCTTACTTTTTCTTCTTCCATCTCTGCAACGTTAATATGCTTATTCAGAGTACTCTGGCTGCCTCGGATGGCGTGTAGAGCTTCTCCTTCGCTGACACCATTATCCTGTCTATAGATATCCAATAATGAGAAATCATATTTAAAACTTACTAACCAAAAACAGCCCTCTGCTTTTATTGCTCGACATATATATGCGACGGCGAAATGTTCAGCAAGGTGTGTGTTGCAAAGGATGTATTTTGGATCTGGTGGTGATTGTAAAAGCTGAAAAATTGTTTGATCCTATCTAAGCTCGCGGATGCGTCGTTTAAAACGTATATACTTGTCTTTATCCATAGCCATATATGAAATAATCATCTTTTCTGTGTGCCACCTATCCGTGTCTATGTGTACCCCCTAACGGGGTTTTTCGCTATGGGTATTTTTCCTATGTTTCCTATATAGTATTGCTTATTTGCTTTATATTTCTTTCTTTGTCTAGAAATCTCTGAGATTCTGCTAGGGTTCCTATTCTCTTTTTTGGTCGTCTTTGTTTGGCTATACGTTCTCTTAATTGACTTTGCTAAGTACTAAAAGGGTGGGAAATTTGGGTCGTCAGCGTCGATGATTATAACAGAAACCGAAAAGTTGGATAATAATTTTTAGTACGGCTGGGAAGATCGTCGTGTTTTTATTCCTTAGGTGGGTATGTTAGATAATCCCATATTTGTACTAATTCTTTCATTGTAAGAATGTGACCACCCTTCTCCTCTATGTATGCTTTAGCGCTCCTTGTTGCCCCCTCTCTCGCTACTACGAATATTACTGGCTCTCTAATACCAGCGATTTCTACTTTCATTATTAATTCCTCTATATCCTTTATGTTATATGGTTTAGAGCTCCATGTGACTTCTCCTACAAGTATGATTCGTCTCCCCCAGCCTCCCACGATATCTATCTCATTTCCTTTCCTATCCCACCATGCTCCAATCCTATTTATTTTTGGGATTTTAATATCGTTGATTTGTAATCCGGAAGCAGCCAGTATTGTATTGCGGATTATGTCCTCAAATACTGGGCCGACATGATTCGGCAGATCATCCTCGATGTGTCTTCTCAAATGTTCAACACGTTCTAGATCTATTAAATCCATGTTTGGAAATATGTATCTAAACCAGAATCTGTAGAATGGATCCTTCATGTGGTACCTCGCCCCCCTAACTCCAGTCTTTACTCCATATGGTGCCCTCTTCTCTATTATCTCAAAGTAGTTCGCTAACTCATTGAGATACTTATGAATACTCTTATGTGGTATTCCCGTATAATCAGCTATCTCGCTGCTCGTACATTTCCCAATAGATATCGCCTCTAGAATCGAGAAATATGTTGGATGAGCATCCCTAAATTCCTCTATTAATTCATCCCGCACTTCCTTCCAACCTGGATATCCCTTCGTAGTGAAGAACCTTATCACCGATCTCTTATTCAAACCAAGGTCAAGTCTATCTATAGTATCGTAGTATCTAGGCATTCCACCAAGCATAGAGTATACCTCTATTATCTCCTCTTCGCTTCTAAGCCCATGGTCCCTGAGTAGCCTCCTTATTCTCCAGAATTCGAATGGTTTTAAGGATATCTTAGCTGTTGCTCTACCATATAATGGGGCCTCACGATTCTCGAAGATATTCCGCATCATCCCAATTATTGAACCAATAGCAATCATCAGGAGTCTCAATCCCTCCTCAAACTTCGCCCTGTCTACAAACTCTTGTATCGTAGCAAATATAGACTCATCGACAAAACGAAAATTCTGAAATTCATCGAAGACTACAACAAGATTTCTCTCCTTAGCTATGGTCTTAAGAAGAAGCAAAAAGCTCTCAAAATCCCGCACCCTTGGAAGCCTAGTACCAATTACTTTCCCCAATTTCTCTGCAAATTTCTCGATCTGAATATCCAAGCTCTTTTTCTCGACGAAAAGGTATAAGAATGGTACTTTGCCCTTGAAAGCCTCAAAGACTAGTCGAGTTTTACCCACTCCCCTTCTGCCACTTATGATAACAAAGTTAAATTTTCCCTTATTACTAGCCGTAACCAACCTATTTAAGATCGCTAGTTCTCCTTCCCTATCAAAGAACCTCATTTTTCTACTCCTCAGTAGCCTACTCTATGGTAGCCTACTATATAGTAGATAACTACTCCTATATAATTTATTTTTTGTTTTTTGTTGTTATTTTGGGATGGATATTCTGTTGAGGTATTATGCCGAGGAGGCTTCGGTCTGATGTCTACTTATTCATAATTCCTGCTCTGTGTAAAGGTTATGGGGAAGCGAGATTCTATGAGATTGTTGATTATATCCAGAAGGAGGGGGGCAGATTTCTTGCTCAGCATATCAGTGCTGCTCTGAGAGAGCTACGGAAAAGAGGAATTATTGAGAAGGTTGATAAGGCGAAGTATAGATTAGTTAGAGTGGCTCCATATTGTTTGATGCTAGATGATTTTGAGAAATACTCATATGTTGGGGCCCTGGGGCTCAGAGACGGTAGATCTGAGTC
>Ga0180301_10001684_pt1 | contig 17323 bp, 17 predicted proteins | sample GuaBasSediGuay16_FD_121797 | JGI IMG/M metagenome (GOLD analysis project Ga0180301, IMG submission 121797) | Subseafloor sediment microbial communities from Guaymas Basin, Gulf of California, Mexico - Guay16, Core 4569-2, 12-15 cm | ecosystem: Environmental > Aquatic > Marine > Hydrothermal... | reverse complement strand
GGACCCAATCATCATATCATGGAAAAGCTCATAGATAGTAGGTTCTTCTTCGCGTCCTGGTAAGATCCAATCAAGTTCGCGCCACCAGCCATCAGGAAGTTCTTTATATTCGTATTCACATTCGAATTCCTTTTTTTCTTCTTCTTCGCTCAATTTAGGCACCTTACTTTAATGAGATGGAATAATTAGGTCGCGTTCACCTGCAGGCATAAACTGGCGAAGAGCAGCTTTTGCAATGGCAAGTCGTGGCTCTCGGAAATCAAATTTGAGGTCAGGGTCAGCAAATGCGACTTTGATAACGGGATTACATACGTACGCACGTCCTCGCCCTAATTGGGCAGCCAAGCAGGCGCCAATCGCACCACTAGAATGTCCAGCGGTATATGAGGCGTAAGGAGTATTGGGACCTCGAAATTCGATGAGACCACCTTCTTCCATACGAAAAGCACAAGAATAGGCTAATCCTAGGTGATCTTGAACCTCTTGTCCAGCCCACCCTGTCCGTACCCAGCCTTCTTTCATTAACATTCCAATCGCATAGTTCATGGACATCTGTCCAATCATTGGAGACCCTGTAAGCATTGCCGCCGCGGAGCCAGCCAAGGACCCTACTAAGGAGATCCGATGTGCACCACCCCAGTGATATTCCATCAAGGATGGATATTTCTCATACGTTTCCATCGCCGCCTGGATCATCATATCGGTGATAAATTTAATGCGTGTCCATCGGGGAGGAACTGTTTTTACGCGACTTATTGAGACATGTTGAATTTCTGAGAAATTATCAAGGAGATCTTCAACCACATTTCCACAATAGGCACCAGCTGCGACCCCTGTAGAAAATCCGAGTCCTCCACTCATATAGAACCCATACCAAATTAATTCCGTCATTAATGCGAGGATAGTCCCGGCTTTTGCAACATTTCGCATATAACGGCGGCCCTCTTCAAGATCCTCTCCAATTATTTTAAAGTAGGGCTCAGCAGGAAGCATATTATCACATTGTTGGATATCAGCAAAGTAACCATAAGGAATACCTCCTGGTTCATTTTGTGAACGTGCGCGACTATACCAGGTCCGTTCGCCGATTTGAATAACTTGGGCAGATTTAGCGGCATAGGCAATGTCACTAATGATAGATTCGCCAGTGAGCCGATAAGCAGATATGAACGCCATCGATGATTGCATAGCAGCCCATCGGTAGGTTACACCACCGTCCCCCATTCGAACTGAAATAGTAGGAGCACGCACTACCATATAAATGGTGTCACCAATATCTCGTTTTAATATAGCGGCCCTTGAAGGGTGAAATCCTACTTTATCAATATTTATGACGAATCGTCGATCAATCATATCTACAATTTCATCATTTCCAGTTATAATTTTACAATAGGCATCTGCTGTCAGTCCAGGATGAATTTCTGCCATATGTTCTTGCGCCACAGCACCTCCTGCAATCGTATGTTGTACCGTTTCAAGGTAGAGATTGATAGTTTCGGGGGTTATTTCCTTACCTGCGCGTACTTGTAATACTCTATGCGTTGTATCTAGGTTGATTATAACTGTCCGTTTAATATCATCTAACATTTGCTGCATAGCAGCGTTGTTTACATGGTGTAAATCGTCATAATCTACGATTACATCAGTCCCTGAGATGATGTAAGGTTCAAGCGCACGTTGGCCAAGTGGGATTCCTACTGCGCGGTTATAAGATGGAATGCCCCGCTCTCTGGCAATTTTTCGACCCCATTCAAAAAATTCTTCTTTCCTCCGTTTTTGATGGAATCCCCCTCGCTTATACATTAAGGGATCCACATTTGACATGGGATGGAGTCCAAAAGTCTTCTGCATGGTCTTATAAATTAATCTTTCCTTTTCTGTAGGGAGAAATTTTTGAACTAATTTCCCTAATTCATAAGTATATTCACTCTCTTTCGCGCGTCTATCTCTATTACTCATTTATTTCACATTCCTTTAATTAAATCTGGTTTGAATCCCCCTAAGATACGAAAATTTGTAGCTCGCGTAATTATCAAAAGTAATTCTGTTCGAGATTTATATGGCGTAAGATTCCACCGATAAGTAACGTCCATTTCATTAAGTTCTTCTTCACTCAAAGGACGACCCACAGGAATAGGGTCGTCTAATACACGAGCGTGCATATCCTTAATATATACAACTTCTTTCAATTCTTTATCATAGACATAGCGACGTCTAGCATCAAACATGAGCCCATCACTATCAAGCCGCAATGCATGTCCATGGACCGTAAGTCCTTTTAAAGCAGTCCTAGCTGGGTCAAAAACTTCGGTTTCGATGAGCAACCGGGTTGCGGCTTCCACATCGCGCTCACGCATTTCTAAGATTTCACGTCCTGAATAAATTACAGTATCGACCCCTCTAAATCGATTAAAGTACATACGAGCACGTAACCAAGGAGCAATTACTGGGCTCCAAAAACTATCAGTGAATTGGACAAAGCGAATACGATCGCCTGCTTGAGCACCAGGTGTAGGTACTACTAAATCACGTATAGGGTCGTAAGGTTCCATAATTTCATCAAGTGGAGGATGTACTGAAGTATAGAGGCTACCTGGAGCACGATGTCCAAGTAATTGGACAATATCATCGTCAGGAATATCGCGTAATTTTACTAATCGCCGCTCAGGATCCATTAATTTTCTACGGCGTTCCGAAACTTTTTCGGTTCCTGGATAAAATTGAGGTTCATATTTAATTTTCTTTTTCTTTTCACTCATTTAATCACCGGAATTTATCCTTAATTTGTTCTGCACTTTCTGCAATTTGTTTTAATGGGTTTTGAAAAATAGGTAGGACGTCTCGAATCTTAAAGAAGATTGAAGATGTGGCTTGAGGGTTGAAAATTTGTGTTCCTGAATCCAGACACATACCAGCAGCAACACAAGGTGTGAAGAAGCCACTAGTATGACGAATAAGGACGTGATCCATCTGAAAGGCGCCGGGACCAGCGCCCCCATAAATGGAATGTGTGTAAAAGGCAAATCCTAGCCCCGTTCCCATAATCCTCCCGAAATCAGGGTCTGGCAATCCACCAGATTCGAAAATGAGGAGATCTCCAAAAGTGGCAAGCACTGCAGAAATACCCTGTGCAGCACGGCTAGCCCCGATATTCACGATTACCGCTGCCAATAAACCTGCACACGCATATGCGTTCCATAGGGAAGGATCATCAGTACTATAGAGTTTATATCCCGAAAAGAGAATGTTAGGGTATTTATCACCTTTTTGCCGAATGACACCATCTTCTAATGCGCGTTGCATAAGGCTTCTAATAACACTTCCAACTGTACCTTCTCGGTTCTCTTTCACAAAATCTACCACTAAATTATTTGCATTCAATCCTTGGTATGCCATTCCGAGCAAATTATATCGTTCGTACCATCCTGCAGCATTCCCCATTTCAAATTGAGCACCCTGTTCAAAAATTGTAGCAAGTGCAACGGCATCTAGTGTTCTTTTATTCGCCAAAGCAACAAGATGATTTATTGTTACGCCTTGGTAGCCTCGTCCCATCCCTTCGAGCTCTTGAGGTAGTTTTAGAAAGCCGAAGAGCGGATTTCCAGGATTAAAAGATTTCATCTGGGGATAACGCCCGAAAAGAGCAGTTTTAATGAGCCCACATCCATCAGGATTGTTATCAGGAGTGATATTAAACATATCAGAGATAATTTGAGCCATGAGCAGCCCAACATTTGTGAAAATTACATCACGTCCAGTCGCAATGGCTAGTCTAAGAGTAGGAACACGAACCATAAGACATTGATCATCATTAAATAATTTCACAAGCGTATCATCTTCATATCCATTGAAACTATAGACATGTAGTTTTTTTTCCAGGGCATCAGCAATGGCATGGGCGTTGCCGAGCAGATCTAAATCTAATTGATGCATAGTTTTTACTTCATCTTGTCGGAGTGACGTGGTATATCCGACTTGCCCTTTTGCAAGCATTCTTTGGAGTTTTGCTAAATCAATAAAAACAGTACTCTTAACAATTTGCAATAATTTGTTAATATATGGATTATAAAGAGGAGAAAGAGCTTCTATAGGAATATTCTCTCCTAAAACTTTGCCTTTATCTGAATAAATATCGACATAATCTTGATACTTCATAATTTCTCGCCATCAGGGGGAAAGTTGAAAGTTAGCTATTTTGATAATCAAATTAGATCAATAGGTTATATCACTTAAATTTCTTGTGTTTTAAAATTTGAGAAGAAATCCAAAATTATTAAACTGAAATAATCATAAGAGAGTAAATATTGTTCTATATGTTTTAAAATAATAAATAAATTTAGGATATCTTTAAATAATTGCTCTGATATGAATATTTTGGCTTATAATAAATCAAATTAATGATGTTTAATCACTTTTTGGTTTCCATGCTTTAAAAAAAAATTTACCGAAACGTGTTGCTGCATAAAAAAATTTATCTAAGAAGGTAATTTTCAATTTCTTCTGAAAAAATATCCGACGACACGATTCCATGAAAATAAATCGCCGACAACACGAGAATCCGTTAAAAAGATTATAGATATATCGCAGGGGAAGGAGATAGCCAATTACTTGGAACTGAGTTGCATGAGCCTTGAGTGCCTTTCCAGTCGCTCGCATATCTGTATGGATAAAGGTGTTGTTTTTGAAGGAATGGTAGACGAATAGAAGAGGGCGTGGTGATTTAAATTCATTTTTTAGAAGGATACAGACAGCTTTTCCTGTATTTAGGTGGTCAGGATGAACATAAATAGAAAAACAATATTCAGGGGCGAAAATAATATCGGGGTTTCGTGCTTGGAAATATTTACGAAGAACATTTAGAGCTCTTTGAACAGAAACATCCCCATCAATTAGTCCAAGAAATTTCACTTTATGTCCTGGGACACCATGTAATTGAGCTGCCTTTCGAAGTTCCTGAACACGAATTTTAGCAAGTTTATTACCTTTTAATTTTGGATTTAAAGTTCCATATTCACCTTTAGTCATTGAAACAATTTCAACATCATGTTTTTTGGCAGCTAATCGAATAAAACTTCCTACGAACATCTCAAGATCATCGGGGTGCGCACAAATAAATGAATATCGTTTTTTCATAAAACCTCTCCAAAGAGCAGATAGTTAATAATCTATCTTTAAAATAATTATCGAATTAGTGTTCATTTTACGTGTAAATAAACAATTCGTTTTAAAAAAATAAGGTCCCATAAGATAGAGAGAAGGTTTTATTATTGAAATGATATAATTACTCTACAACCAACTTGATATTAAAGAAGGTGAGTTTGAGACATGGGAACCAAGGAAGAAGTTATGAAAGCGTTACAGCATTGGGCAGCGAAATTGGAAGATGAAGATATAAAGGAGCGGTTTGAGGATTTCAACAAAACCTTACAATTTACGATTAAGGATGTGGGTGATTTTAAATTTATTGTAGAAAATGGCGTAGCGAGAGTAGAAGAAGGGAAAGAAGAAGCTCCATCAATGCAAGTAATTACGACTTCGGATATAATAATAGGAATTACAGAAGGTGAAATTGATCCAATGGAAGCATTTATGAACGGTGAGCTCGAAGCGAAAGGAAATATACCGGATCTTACTAAGTTTGAAATTTTAATGGAAGAAGATGACGACGACGATTAAATAAACATTTTAACAAGGAAGAGATTTTTGATGAATCCAATAGGTTTCAATAGAGAGAGAGCAGCGGAAATTTTAGAAAAACGAAATATTGATGTGTTGATTGCATCATCACCTGAGAATATTTTTTATGCAAGTGGGCTACCTGCCCTTCATGTCGCGAAAAATCCGATTCTTTACGTGTTGCAAAATCAGTATCCGAGTCTTGCCTTGATTCGAAAGGATGGGGAAGAGTTTTTAATCACCTGGATGCTTTATCAAAGTGCAGGAATAGTTTCTTGGGTTAAAGACATCCGAGGAATTGGGTCACCTACTATGGCAATGAAATACACCCTTGATGTATTAACGGAATGGAAGGTAACAGACAAGGTAGTTGGGCTTGAAAAATCTATGCCTCGCTATCAAGCAGAATATATAAGAGAAAAATTACCTAATGCGACCATCGTTGATGCAGATGAGGCTTTTATTGAAATGCGACTTATCAAATCATCAGAAGAAATTAAGCGAATTCAAAAATCTACGGAAATTGCGGAAAAAGCAATTACAGCAATGATAAAAATCACGCATGAAGGGGTGACTGACGAAGAATTACTTCAAGAAGCACGAAAAACGATTGTCCTTGAAGGTGCAGAAGGGTGGGATCACCTGACATTAGGATTGGGAACTTCAGATCCTGAAGCACCAGGGTATGTAAAGGCTTCAATGAAGAAAGATGATTTAGCGAGATATGATATAGGCGCGGTCTGGGAAGGGTATGTTTCAGATGTTAGCCGTCATTGTGCTATTGGTGTACCTTTAGGGGAAAAAGAACATGATTTAATGGTACAAATACAAGAATTTTGTGTTGATCAAATTAAACCAGGAGTTTCTGCTGCCGATGTAGCGAAATCTACAAAAAAGTTTCATAAAAACTTAGATAAACGATTAAGTTGTTTCGTAACGGGACATAGTATTGGATTACAAACAGAAGAATTTCATTTTTTCAGTCCAATGATGAGAAAGGGGAAAGGAATATTTGAGGAGAATATGGTGTTGGATGTAGAAGTTTGGACACCTTTCAAGAATAGCGGATTACTAGGAATCGAAGATACATATCAAGTAACGAAATCTGGTTGTAAACGACTTTCTTCTTTAGAAAAGAAAATATTTGTAGTTTAATTTTAGTAGAATGAGGAAATAGGTGAGAAAATGAGAGTAAAAGATAAGATTGTGATTTTAACAGGTGCAGCTTCAGGCATTGGACGAGCGACAGCAGTATTATTTGCAAAAGAAGGGGCAAAGCTCGTATTGTCGGATATTAATGAGGATGGGGGAGAAGAAACCCTCCAATTAGTCAAAAAAGAAGGGGCAGATGCGATTTTTCTGAAATGTGATGTTACCAAAGGGGACGATGTAAAGGAAATGGTCGAAAAAACCTTAGAAAAATACGGAAAAATTGATATTCTAATCAACAATGCGGGTGTAGTCCGGGTGGGGCAAATTGAGGACATGTCTGAAGAGGAATATGATCTCTTACTTGGTGTAAATCTTAAAGGTCCCTATTTTTGCTGTCATTATGTTGTTCCGCATATGAAAAAGCAGAAATCTGGTGTTATTATTAATCTTGCATCTGTTGCGGGACATATTGGACAAGTAAACCATGCACTTTATTGTAGTACAAAGCATGGAGTGCGAGGGATGACGAAAGCTTTAGCATTAGATTTAGCACCATACAATATTCGTGTGAATTCTGTATCCCCTGGTGCGACTGATACGCCAATGCTGGTAAGTGATGTAACAAAACAAGCAAAGGATCGTGGAGTTGCTTTTGAAGTAGTCAAAAAAGAATTTGAGGAAGAAGGAGTAATGGGGCGTTGGGCAACGCCGGAAGAAATTGCATATGGAATCCTTTTTCTAGCAAGTGATGAATCCAGCTATATGACAGGCGCGGATCTTCTCCTTGATGGAGGATGGACAGCGCGATAAATTTTTAATATTCCTTTTTTGGAAAGATTTACCGACCAAAGCGGCGATGACGGCGCTGATAGTCGCGGATAGCGCGCCATAAATCGATTTTACGCATTTCAGGCCAGTAAAGGTCACAAAAATATAATTCAGAGTAGGCGGATTGCCAGAGAAGAAAGCCACTAATTCGAACCTCTCCAGATGTACGAATAATTAAATCGGGGTGTGGAAGCCCTGCAGTATAAAGATATTTTTCAAAAGTTTCTTCGGTAATATCATCAACACTTTTTATAGATGGATCTTTAAGGATAGAGCGAATTGCGTCTATAATTTCGGCTCTGCCTCCATATGCAATAGCAATGTTAAGGTAATAATCATGAAATTCTTTAGTTGCATCTTCTACTTTGCGGATTGCTTCTTTAACATCTTCAGGAAGTAATTCCATTCGGCCAATTGCCTTTACATGGACTTTGTATTTGTAAATTAAGGGATTTGTCAGAAGCTCGGTAAATTTTTCTCGTGCAAGTGTCATAATATGGTCTACTTCATCTTTAGGACGATTGAAATTCTCAATAGAAAAGACATAAAGGGTCACAATCCGTATGCCTAATTCCCAGCAATAACCAAGAACTTCTTCGACTTTTTTCGCACCAAGCTCATGACCTGCCCATATTTCTAAGCCATGTGCTCTAGAAAATCTTCGGTTCCCATCTAGAATGATACCCACATGTTTTGGCTTTTGAAAATTTGCAATTTGTCTCCAAAGATATCGTTTATAAATCGTATAAAATGGATAAAGGATTAGTTTTCCGATTTTATCTTTTAATCGCTGAAAGGGACTCACTTTTATGGATGATTCGGCTGGTATTTTCGATTCGGTTGGTGTTTTCGTTGTCATTTATGCGCCTATCCTAGAACACCTATCTTAATGATTTTTTTCAATTCATTTAGAGTTGAAACATGAAAAATAAGTCCATCAAAAGAATTTTTTTTCAGAGTATTAATTCCCATTTTAATTTCGCTTACATTTAATTCATGTGGTACCTTCATTTGTAAAAATATTCGATATTCACCAATAAATTTTTTTGCGACAGCACGAATTTGCTTTAATAATTTCTTTTTAGACCCTAAAATGTTTTCATTCACGCTAAAGTTTAATAAATCTAAATACAGAGAAAGAAAGAAGTAATCATGACCGAACATTTCAGGTGTGTAAGAAAATGGCACCGTCATCCCAAGAAAGATATTGGGATCTAACTTCCTTATCGTTATCATAAGTTTGCCTGCCAAATTTGAAATTGAATCTACCCTGAACTGTAGCCATTCTGGGTAATTTTTGGTGACCCAATTCCAATTCACTCCATTTTTCATTTTTCTTGTAATTTCATGTGAAATTTGGGAGAGATTTATTCCTTTTTCTTCAGCAAGGGTAGAACAATAAGCGCAGAAACATCCGATAATCGGAGGTTGAAATGGTATTTCAAGGCTATCAAGTAGGATTCCAGCAATTGGAGACGCTTCATGCAAGGATTCAAAGTCATTTTTAATAAGTGATACCACTTTTGGGTTATTTGGGCAGTAATAAGGGGAAATGAGATTACCTGATTGATTTATTTGAGCTAGATCAGTATTTCTGGAAAAGTTGGAGCCATCTCGTAATGCGGAGTAAACTGGTACCAGTTGTAAATGAGTTTTTGAATGTAAATCAGTAAAATGAGCATAATTTTTGCTAATAATAAATAAAAGAGTATCCTCTGGAAGGTTATTAAGTGAATTAAACCACTCAGATGAATTTTTTCGATATAATTCGGCATCTATTGATAAATTAATCAATGGAAATCTTGGAATCACTCTCATCTCAAAAGGTGGATAATTAATAAGATTCTAAATTTCATCAATTTTATAGAATTCTGTTAATCTATTTTTAATAGAATTCTCATTTACCTTTCTTATTAATTTTTTTAAGTTTCTATAGGAGAAAATTACTGGAATTAATAACGCGTAATTTTCATAAGCAGATTCAAAAAAACCATTTCAAAAGAGGGAGGTTTAAATAGTGTTTTCCGAAATAAAGGTGAGATGTCGCAATTAACAAATTATAAAGACATAATGGCGTCTTTAAGAACCTATATGCAATTTAATGCAATGTCTCCAATAATGGAAGAAGGATTACTTATCGGAATTGCAATTGTAGCAATATTAATCATATTAGGAATTATTTTCGGAGTTTTTGACTGGATTGCAGAGTCCTTTAGTTCGCTATTTAATCACTTTTAGTTGGTAGATGTAATGGCGACCTTGACGTAGAATCAAACATTTCTACCGAATCGGCTATTTCAAAAATAATATTTTGCTCATAAATTTTAGAATTAAGCAGATCTATTACTCGATACGCAAAATTACGCAATGTATTTGAATAAAATCTCTTCTTTTGTTCTTGCCTAAGTAAATTATTGTAGATTCTTTCACGTGTAATGTAGGTTGGGCTTAATTGCATCTTCTTCAACCAATGCGAAGACAATTTGCAAATTCGATTGATTTCTTTGTTGGGAATAAAAGATTCATGTAAAACGAGGTCTTTATACAACTGAATAGATTCTCCTACGCGTTGTAGATAATCTGCGATACCATGGGCATATCGACATAAGCTTATTAAATTTGAATTAACGCGACTATGGCGCATGTTCGCACATTCTTCAAAAGCTGCCCAAGGACTCGTTAGGTCGGTACTTTTAGGAATATTATTAACTATTGCAACGTTAATAATATCCGATAAATCGACATCATGTCCTCGAATAATTTTCTTTTTAATAATATCTTTTAAACGCGGGCCTTCAAGGTGACTTCCCGCCCCAAAATCAAGCCCTTGGACTGTATCATTGGATGCGATAAGGATCTCTTGCTTAAGTTTTCCTGTCCATATATCAATCCAGTGAACTTTCTTTTCCCACTCCTTCGTTTTTTTATTCTTGACCCAATAGAGCTCTGATAATACAAATTCAAATAAATTATTATCAGAAATCCAAAAGTCAATATCATCGGTTGATCTTTTCCGACGCCAATCCCTTGTAGTATATTCGCCTAAGTAAAGTTTGATGGTGCCTCTGAGAAGATGGTTTACTCCTTTCGCGAGTATTTTTTTGGCACTAGCATGAAATTTATGGGTTGGATTTTCAGCGATTTTTTTGATATGATTTAGAACCTTTTTTGCCTCATCGGCAACTATATCAACGGGAATATTTCCATCAGAAGGATATTCACGGGATCCTCCCCTTAGAAAATTGTAAAACAAGGTAAAATCATCTTTTGGAATTATATATCTGGGATTATAGAACATTTCTTTTGTAAATACATAGTGAATAAACCCAGAGGAATCCTCATATTGCTTAAATGGTAGAATTTCTCTAAGATTATCGCCCTCTTTTATCGCATCAGCTCTTGTATCCCATATAATTGTCGATGAAGTCATAAGATCATCAAATTGAATAGAAAATAGTATTTATAATTACTGGTAAGAATTACTGGTAACAAAGTTTTCAGATAGTCATTCCGCCATCCACGGAAAGATAGATGCCAGTACAAAATTGCGCGGTAGCGAGGTATAATGCAGCCTCAGCCATTTCTTCAGGAGTGCCAAATCGTCGCATAGGCTGCCGTGCGATGAAATCTGCGCGTGCTTTTTCTGGATCATCGAAAGCAGCAATTCTCCGGGCTAAAGATTCCGTATCAGTAGTTCTGGGGCAAAGACAATTTACTCGGATACCATCCTCAATGTAATCTGCAGCCATTGCGCGAGTTAATGCGAGTAATGCCCCTTTAGAGGCAGAGTAAGGCGCCCGTTCTTTAACACCTTTTAAAGCGAGAACTGAAGCGTTATGTATAATGACTCCCTTCGTCTTTTTCAATTCAGGGAGGCAAACTTTGGATAATAGATAAACACCTATCACATTGACAGCAAAAGTCCGTTCCCAATCTTCTAAAGATGTATTATCAACGCGTCCTGGAATAACAATGCCCGCATTATTAAAGAGAATATCAATCCGTTCGAATGCTTCAAGTGTCGCTTGAACAATTTTTTCCGCTGTTTCTGGTTTTGAAACATCTCCTTGCACAAAAATGGCTTTGCCACCTTGTTTTTGAATCAATTCCGCGGTTTTTTCGGCAGATTTGGAAAGTGAATTTACACAAACTTTTGCGCCTTCTTTAGAAAAAAGAATTGCTGTAGCTTTTCCGATTCCTGCGCCTGCACCTGTAATTATAGCAACTTTTCCTTCCAATTTCATTAATTTTCACCTCTTCAATTTAAATTGATGGAATACCAATAATTTTGCGTGCTTCGGAGGGGGTTGCTATTTCCCTTCCTAATTCTCTGCTAATTCTTACCATTCGTGCAACAATCTCAGCGTTATTCTTAGCCACCACTCCTTCTTTAATATATGGGTAATCTTCAGTCCCCACACGCACGTGTCCTTCGTGTAATATGGCTAAAATTGCAATTTTTGTCTGTTCGGGACCCATACAACTCACCGTGTAAATACTTTCGGGAGGATAATATTTTCGCCGTAAAAAGAATTCATCGGGATCAGGAGGGGACCAAGCGCCTCCAGGCCAATTGAAGAATGTTGAGAGAAAATAGGGAGGTTTAACTAATTTTTTTTCTATTAAATATCTTAAGTTCCAAAGAGATCCCGTGTTCCATACTTCCCATTCGGGTTTGATATTATATTGATCGCATTTTTTGCAATATTGTTCCAATTCATCTCTGGTGTGGAGGCGATAGACTTGAACATTTGTGAAGCTCTCATCATGATGGTTTAAAATGATAGATGCCATATCAGGTCGTGCATCAAATAATGCTTGACGTTCTTCAATGGGATCGCTGGACATCCCAGCTTGGATTATTATATCGCACTGTTCTCGAATAAGATCCACAATTTCTTTTTCATATCCCTGGATTAGATGAACATGGGCAATAGCTGCACCTGCTTCATAGCTTTTCACAACATCATCGATTAATTCATCAACAGTTGTAGGCCAATTTTTAGCTTCGGGATAGATCCATGAATTTGCGGTCGTAACTGTTATGATTAATTTATTTTCGGGGTTCATCTTATTCAACCTTTACTAATTTTCATTGTAATTAATTCTTTATGGAATTTTCTTACACCTTTATAATTTTTGTATCCTTAATAAGAATAAATAAGTCTTTAGATATATGGTTTTTATTAAAGTGAATATATAGAGTTATTGGATGCTTTGGAAATGCAAAACACATTATTTAACCGACGTAAGAAAAAGTTCCAAAGGGAAGAGGAACATTTTAATTATTTGCTTGCGAAAGGAATCCATCCCGTTGAAATGGCGGATAGATTGATACATTTCATGTTGGATGTAATGCGTACTGGATTTAAAAACCAATATCCAAATGCGACGGATGAAGAAATTGATTCAATGATGCGGGAGCAATTTGAGGTATATGACCGATTAAAGAGAAAATATAGGAGTAAATGAAATGGCTGAGCTAGAGAGTCTAATTGAACGTCTTGCTTTAGCTTTAGAGAAAGCTCAATTGAAATATGTAATTGTAGGTGGGTTTGCCGCTATTTTTCGAGGAAGACCACGAACAACTATGGATATAGATTTAATAATTGAAGCAGACTCTCAAAAGATTCCGGCTTTTTTGGATTATTTACGGAAATTAGATTTTGATGTTTTAGATAACCAGATTAAAAGGGCATTAGAGGAAGATTCTCATGCTTCAATTTTCGATAAACAATCTATCTTAAGAATTGATTTAAAATTAGCAACTACTTTAGATGAAAAAGAGGTCCTGGAACATGCAAAGACAGAAACTTACAAAGGAATTAATTTACAAATTGCACCAGTCGAACAAATTTTATATGGGAAAATCCTTTATTTGGGCGATATTTCAGATTTATCGGATTCCGAATTGTTAGAAATCAACGATGCTTTAGACTTTATTAATGTCTATCGCCAATCAAAAACAATTAACATTGAATGGTTACGTTCTAAAGCAAAACAGAAAAAGGTTCTCAAAACGCTCCAGAGATTATTAAAGTTATCACAAGAATTATAGTTTTACAAGAGCACCAGAATTTTATTTTTTAATGGGAAGACTGGAAATATTTCGTAGCAAATATCATCTATCTATTTAGATGGAACCAATATCTTTTAAAAATGCATTTGGATAGATTTCTGAGATGATGAATTTGAGATGAAGAGCAAATTTCGAAAAATTCGGGTGGTCTTGTGAGTATAAACAATCACATGGATAAATTATTTTATCCAAGGTCAATAGCGATAATTGAGGCGGCTAGTAAGAGAGAATGGCAGGTATTAGGAATTAAAAATCTAAATTACCAAGGAAATCTCTATCTGGTTTCAAAAAATGAAGAGGAAATCGCAGGAATAAAATGTTATCAAGATATCTCTGATCTTCCCGATAAAATAGATCATGCAATAATTGTAGTGAAGCGTGATAGATTAAGAGAAACAATTCTGCAGTGTATTGAGAAAAAGTTTTATACACTCCATATCTTCACAGCAGGTGGAGCTGAATTTGATGAGGAAGGAATAAAGATTGAGCGAGAAATATATGAAATTATTAAAAAAAGTGATATGCGTGTTATAGGTCCAAATTGTATGGGAATATATTCACCAGAGGGGAAAATTTCCTATGGTCCTGAGTTTTCAAAGAAAGTTGGTAAAGTATCTTTCGTTTCACAATCAGGAGACCTCACGACCCAATATATTCTCCGATCAAACTATAATGGAGTCTTCTTTTCAAAGGTGGCAAGTATTGGGAATTCTATTGATTTAACTATTTCTGATTTTATTAATTATTTTAATGCAGATGAAAAGACTGAAATTATAGGAGTGTATTTTGAAGGATTTCCTAGATTTCAAGAAAAGGAAGGGTTAAAATTTTGGAATGCATTGAAAAATGTAAAGAAGCCATTGTTATTGCTACGAGGGGGAATTTCACATCAAGGGAAAAGAGCAGCAGTATCTCATACTGGGACTCTGGCAGCTAATGATAGAATTTGGGATGCGATTTACAAACAGACGCGTGCTCTTAGAGTCGAAACTTTTGAGGAATTGGTTGATTCAACACTCGCATTCAATTTATGCCAAAATTTATATCCAAAAGTGAAAAGTATCGTTCTGATTACTTGGTCTGGGGGGAAGGCAGTCATAGCAACGGACCAACTGGTTCGATTAGGAATTGATGTGCCTGAAATTGCGCCTTCGACGCAAGAGAAAATGAAAAAATTGATATCTATTGGAAGTGTGAAAAATCCCCTTGATTTACCTTGGATCGTGCGGCGAGAAAAATTCCCAGAAATTTGCAAGCTTGCAATCAAGGAGGACTACATAGGAGGAAGTATCATGGAAGCAGGCACTTGGAGAAACCATGACGAACGATTTTTCAAATATTTTGAGAACATCCTTAAAATATATGAAATCAGTAAACAATTAAAAAAGCCGTTTCTCATATCACTCCCTCCTTCTCAGTTTTATCAAAATCGAGAAAAATTTAAGAAAATGTTAATCGAAAAAAATATTCCCGTATTCCTAAATATAAAACGCGCGGCGAAAGCTTTCTTAAATTTATTTGAATATCAAAGGAAATTACGATTATTTTAATAGGTAATGTTAATCTATTTTAAGCCGAAATTGATAAGTTTTGAATTATTAGTAAAATCTTTAAAGAGTACGAATAAATGTAAAAATAAAAATAGGTAGATGTTGAAATGACCGAAGTAGTAATAGTAGATTACCTTAGAACTGCTTTTTCGCGGAGCCGACCGCGCCAGCCTGAGCGTGATGTATTCAATTGCTTCCGAGCTGATGATTTAGCCGCATTTGTTATTGAAGAATTAGTCAAACGGACTAAAATTAATCCCGAAGAAATAGGAGATGTACTTACAGGGTGCGCCTTTCAGTTAGGAGAAAATTGGATGTATGGAGGAAGAACGGTAAGTCTTGCAGCAAAACTCCCATTATCAGTTCCAGCTATGGGACTTGATCGGCAATGTGCATCTTCAATGTCAACAATACACGTTGGTGCTATGGAAATCTTAACAGGATGCTCTGATATAACTATTTGTGGTGGTATGGAGCATATGACTCATCATCCCATGGGCGTAGGAGTAAAACCGACCCCAAAATTTGGCCAACATCCAAGCAAGTTCGAAGCGGCTATTGCGATTAATATGGGGCTAACCGCTGAAAAATTATTTGTAGAGGCAAATGAAAAGTACGGAATAACCAAGGAAGATATGGACAAATGGGCACTCCATAGTCATGAACTTGCAGCAAAGGCTGTAGATGAGGGATTTTTTAAAGATGAAATCCTTCCATTAGAAGTAGAGTTAGCTGATGGTACGAAAAAAATAATTGATGTCGATCAATCTATTCGAAGAGGTGGAACTCTTGAAAAAATGGCCCAATTAAAACCTGCATTCAAACGTAAAGGTGTTATCACAGCCGGAAATTCATCACCCTTAAATGCGGGAGCAGCATATGTTATGCTTATGTCTAGAGAGAAAGCCGATGAATATGGATTAAAACCTCTTGCTAGAGTTGTTTCAATGGCATGGGCAGCCGTTGATCCATCAGTTATGGGGAAAGGTCCCGTACCCGCTTCACAAAAAGCACTACAACGCGCAGGATTAAAAGTAGATGATATCGATTATTGGGAAATAAATGAAGCCTTCTGTATTGTTACCCTATGGGCCATTAAAGAATTAAATATAGACCCAGATAAAGTAAATGTAATGGGTGGTGCCACTGCATTAGGACATCCTTTAGGAGCTAGCGGTGCGCGTTTAACAGGAACCTTGGCACGAATCCTACATTGGAAAAAAGGAAAATATGGACTAGCTACATTATGTGTTGGCGGCGGGCAAGGCGCAGCAACCATAATAGAGCGATTAGACTGAATTAATTTATTCTTTTTTTTACCTAAAGATATGTTTTCATTTTATCTTGACCAATTATGAATAAAATATGCTAAAAAAATGTGAAATTTTTATAATAAGGATTTTAATAACTTTAAATTTTAAGTACTTAATCTTTAAGAATTAAATACATAAATCATAATAGGAATTAAATACATAAATCAGAAGTTCCAATTAAGAGGGATTTTAAAATGTCGGCAAGTGAAGAAGAAATTAACGATGAGGTTTGGAAGAAATTCTTGAGGAAGCATTTGCAAGTGGTCCTTTTCATCATTATAGTGGGAATAGGAGTTGTTATTGGTGGGATTTTTGTCTTCTTATGGGTTGTTGAAAATAGTCAAAAGCTTGGTCTCGTACCCACCGCTTTAGGACAATGGACAATTGGATACACAGTGACTTTCATATTAGAAGTGATACTTTGGGAATTCATATTTATAGGAATTCCACTAATTATTGTCGCAGTAATTACGGTGTATTGGTGGCATAAATTACCAGATGATGAAAGAGAGGAATATGAAAGGGAGCCAAAAAAGAAAGGACCGCGCCGAAGATTAATACTAGGAAGTGGTAGTGGATTAATTTCATTGACAGTATTTCTAACTTGGTTAATAATAGTTTGGAACGATGGAATGTGGAATATAGCATTTCAGAATTGGACAATCAATTATTTAGTATATTCGACATTAACAGCAATTCTTTGGGATTTACTTATTATTGGAATT
>Ga0180301_10001683_pt1 | contig 17326 bp, 17 predicted proteins | sample GuaBasSediGuay16_FD_121797 | JGI IMG/M metagenome (GOLD analysis project Ga0180301, IMG submission 121797) | Subseafloor sediment microbial communities from Guaymas Basin, Gulf of California, Mexico - Guay16, Core 4569-2, 12-15 cm | ecosystem: Environmental > Aquatic > Marine > Hydrothermal... | reverse complement strand
TTGAACTGTGCTCCCTCCCTCTGCAGTAAATGTTTCTTGAGAGAAACCTGCTACTCCAACGTCAAGAAGGGATATGTCAAGTTTTATAGGATAACCGAGAAGGGGCGGAGGATTCTTGAAGAAAATGAGAAAACTGGCTTGGAATGAAGTTTTAACGGCTTTAAAACAGATAGCGGAGAAGATACCTAGGGGAAACTATGCTATAATAGCTATAGGCTCCTCTGGGCTGATTCCGGCAGCTATCCTATGCAAACTGATCGGCTGCAGGGAGTTCCACACAGTCTTCGTGAAATTATACGATGAAAGCAAACCTCCAAGAAGACTTCACGACAAACCGGTAGTCGAAAGCCCGATACCGACGCCACGCTCAGAGAAAGTAATAATTGTAGATGACTTGGCGTCGACTGGTTCGACTATAAGCCTTGTAAAGAGTCTGCTGAGAAGACGTGGTGTAAAGAAGACGATAACAGTAGTTCTCGTGAAAAAGCCCCAGTGTAGCGTAGACATCGATTACTTCTACATTGAAAGTGAAGAATGCATAGGCTTCCCATGGGACAACTAAAACATGATATTGTTACATCGGTTATAGAGTAAATGTTTTCTTAGCTACTTAGTTGACGTCGATAACACGGTTTAACATATGGGTGTATTTTGAGGAATGAATTCGAGAGAAAAGTGTTTTATTTATTTTCCATAGTGTTCTTGAGATCCGATGCAATGTTAGCCATAAGTGAGACTAACTGCGGATCCAGAAGGGGATTTGATGTAGCCGTCAACGATTGAACCTTTCGTGCAAAAAAGTGTATTCTGTTTAGCGTCTTGGATTCGAGGTCTAGAAGAATCCGCAGTTTCCCTCTTTTTGCTTCCCTTACTTTAAGCGCTAAATAAGATGCATTAGCGTTAATGGAGGGGCCTGGAAGGACATTAAAAACCAGTAGCACTAGATTAATGAGGTAGAAAGCTTTTTCCAGAACCGCGTCTGGATCCACGTACCCTCCCCTTCTAAGATTATCCTTCACTTTCCTAAGAAACAACTCTACCTCATTTATCCGCTTCCCGTAGACCTTCAGGATTTCTTCTGCGTTCCATCCACATTTAACCAGAATTTCACCTACGGGAGAAGAGGAAAGTATGACGGTTTTCAGGATCGAGTCAATGTCCTCTGGCCTCAACTTTATATACTCCTCTTTTTCGAGGAGGAGGCGTGGGGCTGCAGTCATGTATAGTCTTCGAAAGACCTCGTATACCGTTTCAAGAGATGCTTCAATAAGGCTGGGTGCAGGCTTCAGAGGCATTTCATCGACCAACTTGTTAATCCTCGATCGTATATAGCTTCTGGAAAATGGGTACAACGAGCCGTCAAACTCGACCATAAGGCGTTCCCTAGTCGTTAACACGTATTCATATGAGGAAGAGTAGATGCCTGAAGGGTCTATCCCCGCAAGAAGGCTTTCAACAAGAGAGGCGAGCTCCAGGCTTGAAACAACATCCTCTTCGATGAATAAGGGTATTGCAGAAACAATTTTTAAACCGACTTCCAGGGGGACTTTAGCGGCAAAGAGGGACTCGAGAACCTTAAATGGCGAGTATTCCGAGACTTCTCCGCTTCGCAATACAACAATTTTAGGCTTCTTTACTTTAAAAGCTTCTAGATCTACATGTTCCAGAGGGCTGGTCAAAATGTAGTTTAAAAACCTTCTGATGAATAATTCCAACTTCGATACAAGGTGTTCAGCATCCTCGTTTAGGTAAAGCTTGTCATCCTTTAGGACGCAGATCCCCCCTTGGATGAGAGTATTTACTAGTTGCTGTAAGTCTGTCTTATTGCCTGTAAAAAAGTAGGCTTTCTCCACCACCTCATATATTGGAACACCTTTTCTCTTATGCAGGTATGCTAACAGTGGAAAAGAATATTCGGGTAACATGTTTATAATGGTTTCATGGGCGTCTATTATGGTTTCTAGATTTTCTCTTAGCCTCCTAGGTAGATTCGACTTTAAATCGTCTTCTTTCACTACCTTTTCTAGGAACCTATAGAAGATCCTTGAGGCCATCAGCCCTCTAAGTTCCCTACCAGTAGCACCGACCTGCTCCACTCTTGATACTAGAATTCTATTTACCTCTATACCCGATCCATGGAGACGCGAGATAAGTCTTCTCTCAACGGTTTTCAGGATTTTAAGTGGCTGGGAGGCAGCAACTATTATTGCTAGCCTTGATCCATCTAGGTCGAGATACCATGTCAGGAGGTATATTTCACGGTAGTCTAGCTCTTCTTTAATCCTCTTCAATTCCTCCACTACATGTACTGCTGTCTTTTCATCAAGTCTCGGAAGGGTATAGAACCCGACGTGAACCCCGGCCTCCATACACCCACCCATCTACAAAAGCCGTGCTTTCCCATTAAATGAAGACATACAGGTAGTCCTCCTCGTAAAACCTATCTATTTTAACTTGCCCTTTTATTTTAACTATAAGTCTCGATGAAAGCATTTTGCCTAAAATTTTTCTAGCAACATCCCTTGAAACACTGTTTTTAAGGTACTTAAGAGGATAATTGATGTACAGTGGACGCACTGGGATAACGTGGCGCGTCGTCTTCGGCGGAAAAACTTTACCTGAAACAGCAACATCAATTATATCCTTCTTTTTTAAGGGGGGTGTAACCTCCACTGCCTCTACCGACCCTTTATGTAAGGCCTCTAAAGCCTCCTCCTCCGCATAGTAACCTATAGATGCCCCTAGATCCTGTATTAAGTGGTCAAAAAGCGACACTAATCGGTAATCATTTATGATACTTCCACTAGAATCCACGGTTATGGAGGATCCGTCTGCAAACAATAATCCCAAAGAGTATTCACCGTTTTTAACACCATTAACGATGTATTCCCTATCCACCTTAGGGTCGTGGTATTCGACGTCCCTAAACGTGGCTTTTAATCTGAGGTAGATAGTTTCTCCAGATTTACCTAGCGAAGTGAAGGTTCTATACCAATTGTAAACTTTTATGGATGGATGTAGGTAGTCGACCAGGGCAGCTACAATGTATTTATATCCAAGCTCCTTCAAAGCTGTGACTCTATGCATTCCATCTAAAACCACCAGACTGTTCTGATCGACTATAACCGGATGTGCTAGAAAACGGGATTTCTTAAAAAGGGATACTAGTCTACGTAAAGCCGAGGATACGGTTTCTTCATGTAAACTTAGTTTACTTATCTCTACAACGTCGAGAACCACCTTAAAATAATTCCCGTCCGCTAAACGATGGTTTATAACGAACATTCTCCCCCTACCACAACTTATACGCAGAAAATATTTAATAATTGGCCATCGAAACTTCTGTCGGTTTTTCTGATTAATTGATCTGTTCGTGAGATAATTTTGTCTATCTAATAATCTTTTAATTGCCAGGAGTAATCATGGTTAAGGTTAGGGTCGGTAAGCGTGGTGTAATAGTAATCCCAAAGGAAATTAGGATGAAGCTCGGTATTAGGGAAGGCATGATACTGGATATTAGAGTGGAATCTGGTAATATAATATTGAAAACCAATGATCTTTGGGTGTGCTCAGAAAACGAGGAAGAAAGTTAAAGGTTGACCTAGAAGAAGCTGAAAAGGAAGTAGATGAGGCTGAGCGGTTGTAGCTAAAGAAAAATAAAATAATAGTTGACACCTATGCAATCATCGCCGACCTTGTAGGTGATATATCTTCAAATTCAAGATCTATGCTTGATTCCATGAGGTATGGTGAGATAAAAGGCTTATTACACCCTTAGTGGTATTTGAACTCGCCTATCACTGGAGGAAGGGCAGATTACCTTTCAAGGATATAAATGAGTTAATGGAGTTTATTGACAGCTATTTCACTGTGCTAAGTTTTGATAAAAGGGATATGTTCGAAGCTTCATATATTAAAGTGGTTGGGGACAGCTTGCTGAATAGATCCACAGAATCAAGTTTAAAAGGGAGAAGGCTATCGGTATCCGATGCAACAAGTATTGCGCTTGCATTAAAGCATAGGGTTCCCATAATCACTGGTGACGCGGACTTAGCCTATGTCGCCAGATATATGGGAGTGAAAATAATGTGGCGAAGGCGCCTGGTTTCCATGAAACTTAGATTAATATTAGTAATTCTTATCTAAAATCCTATTATTAGCAATAATATTTTAAAACATTTTAGGTGCTTTCAAATATTAATCCTTAATAATGTGAAGTATTTAAATATATTATGGAGAAGATTTATGCCCTATCTTTCGGATAGAATAGAACTTATCCGCATCTCTCCTATAAGGATGATAGCGGCTCTCCTGGATAAAGCCCGGGCAAGCCGGAGCATAATCTCCTTTGGAGGAGGAGCCCCAAGCCTTCCTCCGCCCAGGGAATTGCTAGAGGAGATAGAGAACCTTATCAGGGAAAAGCCTATCAAGGCTTTAGGATACTGTGGTACACGCGGGTTACCCGAACTCAGGAACCTGATAGCAGAGGACTTAAAGAAATATACTGGTGTAGAGTACGACGGCGAAAAAGAAATCATGATCACGGATGGCAGCACCGAAGGAATCTTTCTAACGTTCCTCTCTATTTTAAATAAAAACGATGAAGTCATATTGATAGACCCCACGTATTTAGGGTATACTGAGCCGATTAAGCTGGCTGGCGGACGTATCGTAAGGATCCCGGCTAAGGTGGAAAACGGCTACCAGCCCGACCCGGAGGACCTTAAAAACTCGGTGACAAAAAGAACCCGCGCATTTGTTCTGCTTTCGCCAGATAACCCTACTGGGCGGGTGATAAGCAGGGAGTTTGTCAAAACCCTTGTAGACTTAGCCCAGGAACACGACTTCTGGATCATATACGATGGAGCTTATCAGCATATTGTTTATGAGGGGGAGAATACTTGGCCACAATCCTATCCTGGGGCAAAGGAATATACTATAAGCGTCCACACCTTCTCGAAGGAGGCCTCAATCCCCGGCTTAAGGGTAGGTTACGTGGCCGCCCCAAAGGAAGTAATTTCAGCGATGGAGAAGCTTAAACAATACACCAGTCTCGCACCAAACACCTTCGCCCAATATGCTCTACTAAAATTCTATGAAAATGGTGTCAAGGAAAGATACTTGAGGGATGTAGTGATACCGACATATAAGTCGAGGAGAGATTTAATGGGGGAGTTGATTAGAAAGTATCTTCCTGAAGCTAGAACAATTACACCTCACGGAGCATTCTACTTTTTCGTCGATATACGGCCATACCTCGAGTTAATGGGCAGAAACGATAAGGAGTTTGCAAGCCGGCTTTTGTATAGAAAAGAAGTCGTCGTGATACCTGGCTCGTACTTCGGCTCCATGGGCAACGGACATGTAAGAATGACCTTCGTCAGCGAACCAGAAGAGAGGATAAAGGAGGGGATAGAAAGAATCTGGGAGTTCGTATTCAGCTACACGATCTAGCACCAGTAGAAGAATGGTCTCGAACAGAACCTCGGTAAGGGAATTCTTTCCAATGCCCGTGGAATCTCGCTCCTGGCGGGAAGAGGTTTAACGGGAAGATCGGGATCAAGCCCCAATGTAGTTAAGACCTTTTTTACCACAGTATCTGAGATTATTTCCGACAAAAATATTTTCGGCGAAACGGCTACCAACAGGCTTCCATGCTCCCTATTTTTCCCCAGTTCCCACACATAGCCTCCTCCATATCTATTCCCTCGTTCAGAATACGCTTTAGCTGTAAGAACGACACCGTGAATTGGAGGGGGTTCTCCAAAGTGTCTCCTATAGTATTTGATGCATCGATCTATCGTGTCAGAGTATGCTTCGATATATTCTCCACTGGAAACTTCATCGGTATTTTCGTAAATCAATGTAAAACCCTCATAGGGTATAATGGTGTAAGAGGAGTTGAAGGGCTTCACTAAATAGTTTTCCTCGCCTTTCAGCACTAAAGTAAAAGAGCTGAAAAATCGCACTGGGAGATTTATACCTAAGGCCGCTAAAACCCTATTGACCCAGGCATCTATAGTCAATATAACTGCTTTGGCGTGTAGGAATAGGGTTTCATGCCTTACATGATCCAGCACCTTTAACTTGAGACCGTTTTCCTCGAACTTGAAGCCCGTAAAACTATGGTGTATTTTTAGAAAAGCCCCCTTCTCAAGCGCATCTAGAAGGTTAAGTAACATGAAGGTATAGCCATCGATTATCCTATCGAAAATAAGTAGGCCTTCGTCTACTGATGTAAAGGATACTTTGAGATCCTCCAGCCTTGTCATAAGTTCATCGAGTTGTTTTCTAGACCCTTTAATAAGACCCCATCTTTTACGGAAAAAATCTGTGCAACGTTTCTCGATATCCTCTATTCTAGACAAAACCTGTGAGAATAAAAACGTGTCCTCTTTAAAGTATCCTCCCGAACAAATGGAATCCATGTTTCCTAACTCATTAAACCCCGGTGTCTCCTTATCCAAGATTAATACATCCACATCCTTTAACGCAAGTTTACGTGCAATACAAGCCCCTAGGACGCTGGCTCCCACCACTATAGCATCGTACTTCCTTTTCTCCATGCCGTCTCATGAATAAATAAGGTTAATAATAATTTGTATGCTACCTTGAGGACAATGCAGTATTCGTGTGGATTAACTCAGTATCTTTTTAATGTTCTTACGGAAAGGTGGATAGACTATGCCTTTCTCTGTGATGATGCCAGTGATGTATTTTGGTGGAGTTATATCAAAGGCGTAGTATAGTGCGTCCACCCCTTCAGGGGCTATTCTAACACCCTTGATTGAAACAACCTCCTCGCCCGGTCTTCTTTCTATCTCAACTTCATTTATTTCATGTTGTAGATCGATGGTGCTGGTGGGTACTGCAGGGTAGAATGGTATACTATGTTCCTTACATACTAGGGCTAGCGGATATGTTCCTATCTTGTTTACCAGGTATCCGTCTTTCGTAAACCTGTCGGCGCCGACAAAGGCTATATCCACCTTCTCCTTCCACGCCACTATACCTATCGAGTTGTCTGTGATTATCTTGACGGGGATACCTGCGCTCTTCAACTCAAAGGCTGTGAGACGGGCCCCTTGAAGGTAGGGACGGGTCTCCATGACGATCACGTTAACTAGCTTACCTTTCTCTAATGCCCTGTATATCGGGGCTGTAGCTGTGCCATAATAGCTGGTGGCCAGAGAGCCAGCGTTACACACAGTTATGACAGTGTCCCCATCCTCCAGCAGCTTTTCGCCGAAATCGCCTATCTTCTTGTTGTTCTCCTCATCTTCTCTGGCTATCCTTAAAGCCTCCTCAACAACACTTTTCTGCAACTCCTCCACGCTTCCAGCTTTTTCAGCTACCTTAAGAACCCTTCTAATCGCCCAGAAGAGGTTTACCGCCGTAGGCCTAGTGCTAGACAATACTTCAGCAGCCCTTCTAATGTTCTTTAATGCCTCCCCGATATCGTTGGACTTAACTTCAAGTGCCGCTAAGGCCAACCCATATGCCGCTGCCACGCCTATCGCCGGCGCCCCTCTGATCTCCATTCGTTTAATGGCTTCAGCTATCCTCCTGTAGTCTCTAGTTTCAATGTACTCCAGTTTATGTGGTAAGGAAAGCTGGTTTATTAGACGGACTTTTCCATCAACCCATTCTATAGTCCGTGGAACGCCCAGCATTTTTATCCTCTATAAAAGTGGTTCAGATAACAATATAAATTTTGGAAAAACCCTTCACTATAAACCCGTTTATCCACAATATTTATGTCACCCGTACAATAACTCATAGAGGTTGATTAGCTGGATGGCTAAATGCTTTGCTCAATAACCTTTATTTCGCCGTCTTTTTCTGTCACAATAAAGAACTTTAGCTCGCTAAGTCCAAGGTATCTCTTTGTTTCGAGAAGAATCCTTTTAACCAATCTGCCTCTAGGAAAGTAGTTTAGAGTTGCCCCAGCAGCAACCTTGTGTCCTCCACCTCCATAAAGGGAGGCTATATACGACGCATCGTAGCGGGATTCGGGTCTTGCCCCAACATATAGCCTAATTCCGAATAAGCCTCGTGGAACGATAAGTAAAGTGAATTCAGCTCCCCTTTCTTCCAAGAGTATGCTGAGATACCTGTAGTAGAGCCTACGCCTTTTCTCAAAGAACACAATAGTGTTTTTTCTAACCGGTATCATGGCAGAAAAATTCATTGTTTCTTTCTTAACTTCCTCTGCCCTTTTTATGGACACTTGGACATGCTCATCACTAAGACACCTTAACCCTCTAGTAGCCAGACATTCAATTAAACGGATCTTACCCCGGTAACCCGACCCCTTCACAGCCGAATCCAGCATACTTGCTTCAACTGTCCTTATGTTGGCGGTATCCGTCTCGCGTGCCAGTTCCACAAGTTTTTCCGCTAACCTGTTTCCCTCAAGCCCCAAGGCTTTGAGGGCCATTAAAGCGGCGCAGGGGGCTTTAGGATCGTAGAATTCCCGCTCTGCACATGGCTTATTTGTCTTATGATGATCCGCCCTAAGCCTAGCTTTTCCAGGGCAGGGTAAATCGGCCACAAAATCCCATTTCACAGACTTTATAATCCAACTTGAATTCACGTCACGGGGCGAAGCCAAAACTATAAGTGCATTAGGATGCTTTATTTTAAATAAAGTAGCGCTAACTATTCCATCTACATCGCTTATATCGGTTAAAGCCAGGGGTCTACCTGTAAGCTTCGCCCTTAAAATCGTGGTGAGCCTATATATAGTAACCGGCATAGGGCGTTCAAGAGGGAAAAACGATATTTCTTTATAAGTCTATTCAAGAAAATACCTGTTTTTACATTGTTCAATTAGTAAGCCCTTATTTTGTAAAAAGACGAATAAAAATAAATTTAGAAGGTCATAGTACTTTTAGGTCTAGAGAATACAACATTATTTACTATACTTTGTATTAAGGCTAAAGTTTTTAAATGTGTTTTTATAATATAGAAGAGAAAACGGTGAATTATATGAGCACCAAAGAAGAGAAATTATTAGAGGTAATTAAAGAGCTAAAAAGGGACCAGGAAAGGATACTACAGGAGCTTGAGGAACTCAAACAACGTATAAGTGAAGTAGAGCGAATACGAATACCCACCTCCGGTAAAGAACAGCTACCACCAGCCCTACTAAAGACCCTTAAAATACTACTAGAGGAAGGAGAGGTTGGAGCCACAAAGATCCATGAGGAACTAAAGGTTTCGCGAAGCCTTGCCTACAACTACCTAAACGAGCTTGTTAGAATGGGGCTACTAGAGAAGCGTCCATATCTAGGCAAAGGCAAGCAGAGATACCTCTACGTATTAAAGAAAGAAAACATTCCAGAGGAAATATTAAAGATAATTGAAAGAGCCACCTAAGCCCTCCCGGGTAACCGTTTCAACCGCCTTTACATAAATTTCCTCTACGATTTTTTTGACGTCTTTTCCCTTAAGGCGGAGAGAAAACAACCCTTTACTTATTTTCTCAACCTTCGTCTTAACCGAGCCGTATGCTTCTGAAAGAAGCCGTGTTTCAAACGTTTGAGGCTTAAATTCTCTGAAAAAGAGTTTCATTAAGTAGCATTCAATATCATCCCTCATAGAAGCATTTAAACAAAAACCCTTTTTAATGCAGCTTTTGTCGCCGCATGTGCTCAGCGTGATGCAGGAGTATGTTAAAATAGCTTCTCTTGAAAGTATTAAAGCAGAAAGATATTCGCCCTCGTCGATGGCCACCCTTGCAACCGATAGCTGTTTAACCCAGAGGGGGCTATCCCTAACCTTCTTCAGGAAACCTATTTTATCATGTAGGGGTTTAAAGGCCTCTTTTATCGAAACAGGGGCACGTTCAAGGACGTCAAGAAGATCCAAAGCCTTTTCAACAACTTTAACAGCTGAACACAGTTTAAGGTTTGTTTGAAACTCATCGTATATCTTTAAGATCTTTCTGGCATAAATCAACGTCCTGGGCATTGCGGAGAGCCTTCCATAACGATCTAACTCCTGTAGGAGATTCTCCGAGTTTATGACGTTCATTCTAGAGAAAATATAATGTTGGATAATCGTAACCAAATATTCTTCTGTAGGCTTCTCCTTATCCGATAAAAGTAGAATAGAAGCACCTCCATCCTCTGGGGAGGGATTCAGGCTACCATGGTAAAGCTTTTCGGAGGAAGTTTCATTGAGGTTTATGAGTCTAGGTTTTTTATACAGCCTTTTTTCATAATTTCCCGAAAAAGAGTTACTCCACAAGGGTATACACCATCTCCAGCGGGATATCCGAGATAATTTTATTGTTTAAAGTAATTAAATTTAAGGGTTTGATGTTTTTCACGTAGTTTTCTAAAGGTGTTCCAAGTAAACCTAACTATAGGTGGCACCTTACCTTTACTAAGGGACTTCTCCAAAAACTTTATGGTCGCCGGGTCTGTGGGATATCCGGAACCTATGTCACCGTATATATACTTTAGTTTATTTATTAAGAGGTCGCGACGCACCTTTGATATTATCGATGCTGCTGAAACAGGCAGGTACTTTACATCCGCCTTGTTTTCACATAGAATAACATCTCTAGGGACTTTCACCCCCATCCTCTTCAAGTGAAATAATATTCGCTCCCTGTAGCGTAGCGGATTTATATCCGGTGAGTCGACTATAAATAATTCGGGTTTACAGGGTAGAGCCTTTTTTATCAAAAATGCTGTAAAATACGACTCTAAATCGTTTAGATTTCTAAATGATAACCCTTTTACAGCGTTGTCTATGGTTTTCGGATCGATTACAAGCACGTTTACGCTTGCCAGTAGCCTTCCAACAGTCTTATAGATTTTAAGTCTAGCTGACGGGGAAAGCTTCTTGGAGTCTCTTATACCCATTTCAAGCAATGTTGGTAAAAATTGTCTGTCTATCACAACAGATGCTAAAACCATGGGTCCTATAACTGGCCCTCTACCAGCCTCATCGATGCCGCAAATCCTACGGTAGTCTCCTAAAAAATTTGAATTCAATTCCCGTTCAACCTATTCTATTATCTATAGTTTCCTTATTAGTATGATTACTTGTTCATCGTCTATCTTCCATTCACGGGTGTAGTAGCCTTCCTTGGGGGGTTGCTCCTCAAGGGGCTTTAGATGTATACTCTTTGCCCTTACTTCTCCTGCTATGTAATCCTTAAATTCCTCTAGTGCCTTTGCATCCTCCCTGTTTATGTATATTTTTACCTCGATGAAAGCATCTACAGGTAAATCCATTTCCTTTCTCATGAACTGTATTCTCCTTACAAGGTCTCTAGCCAAACCCTCTGTCCTTTCCCTCTCTGAAACACTTATATTGAGTATTAACATCCCGTTTCCAAACTTCTTTGAGAGAAATCCTTCCTTAAGGGTTTCCACAAGCTTTATGCAGGAGGGGTCGACCTCCACCTCCCTTCCTTCAACGTTGACAATTACTCTATGTTTTTTCTCAAGCTCTTCGACAACCTCCTTCCCCTTCTTGTTTCTAAGAGCCTCTGCCACAGCCAAAGCCTTCTCACGGAAAAGAGGCCCAAGTTTAGATAATATAGGTTCAACCCTCATTTCCACATAGTTGCTGTACTCCATAGGTGGTTTAATCAAAACTTCTTTAACGTTGAGCTGGTCTTCTAGAAGATTACGGAACCGTGTTACCGAAGTTATGAGAGTAGAGTCGTCGGTGAATATCATTAAGCTTGGCAGTGGTTGTCTAAGTTTTATGCCAGCCTGCATCCTCAACGACAACCCGGCTTCAAGCAACTCTAGTATGGTCGACATCTCCCTCTCTATACTCGGGTTTCTGTATTCGTCTTCAACCCTAGGCCACGGCAACATGTGTATACTCTCCGCCCCGTCTTCAACCCCTCTAAACATGTCCTGGTATATTGCCTCCGTCACGAAGGGTAGGAATGGTGCCGCCAGCTGGAGGAAGGTTTTCAGAACCTTGTACAGTGTAAAGTAGGCTGAAAGCTTGTCTGGATGATTTTCCTCGATCCACACTCTCCTCCGAATAAACCTTATGTACCTTCTACTCACATCCTCTAGAATAAAGTTTCTGAGAAGCCTCATAGCCACGTTTATGTTATAGTTTTCAAGGTTTATTGTCACCTCTTCTATCAGGCTTTGAAGACGTGCAAGGATCCAGTAGTCTTCGGGTTTGAGGCTCTTCAAAACCTGTTCATCCGCCTTGCTTGGATGAAACCTGTCTAGGTTCATGTATGTTGAAGCAAATACGTACACGTTCCACATTATGTTGAGGTCTGATAAAGCCTCCTCTATCCTCCTCCACGAGAACTTTAGATCCTCCCATACAGTGTTGCTTAACACTGCTAGTCTAAAGGCGTCTCTACCATATTTCAGGGCCTCGGACACGGAGACGAAGTTCCCTAGAGATTTATGCATTTCACGGCCTTTTTCGTCGAGGGCGAAGCCGTGCATTAGCACGGTCTTGTAGGGGGTCTGGTCGAAACATATTAAACCGCTCCTTAGTAACGAGTAGAACCATCCTGAAATCTGGTCGTGTCCCTCAACTATAAAGTCTACCGGCCACCAGTATTCAAACTCTTTTTTCCGGTTGGGGTAGCCGAGCGAAGCATAGAACGCTACACCAGAGTCGAGCCAAACGTCTAGGACATCCGGTATTCTTTCCATAACCCCGCCGCATTTAGGACAGGTATAGGTTATATTATCTATCCAAGGTCTATGTAGATCCTCTAGCTTCTCGGCTTCAGGGTTTCTTTCGGCAAGCTCCTTCAGGGAGCCTAATACCTCGTAGAAGCCACATTTCCTGCACACCCATATGGGTGCAGGGGTTCCCCAGTACCTTTGTCTAGTTATAACCCAGTCCCTTAAGCCCTGTATCCAGTTTCTAAACCTGCTGGTGCCGGCCCATGAGGGTATCCAGTTTACCTTTTCAGCCTCCCGTATAAAATCTTCTTTAAGTTTGGTGACCGCTATGAACCACTGTTCCGTGGCTCTCAGTATCAATGGCGTCTTACATCTCCAGCATACAGGGTACTTGTGGACTATTCTCGTAGCATATAGTAATAGACCCTTTCTCCTTAGATCTTCAACGATCTCCTTATTGGCTTCTCTTACGGGTTTACCAGCATATTTTCCGGCTTTATCGGTGAACCTGCCTCTCTCATCAACTATCAGTAGTAGTGGCAGGCCGTTCTTTAAACCAACTTCATAGTCTTCCATACCATGCCCGGTAGCCATGTGGACGCAGCCGGAACCCTCCTCCAAATTAACGTACTCCGGGCTTAGGACAACCCTGTGGGCCCCCTTAACCTCCCTTTGTGCTGGAACCTCCTCGGCTAAAGGAGGCTTATACCGTAGCCCTTCAAGCTCCCTGCCCTTGAAAACCCTTAAAACCCTGTATTCTAAGCCTATCTCCTTGAAGACAGGCTCCAACCTCTCTTTGGCGAGGATTAATATCTCCCCGTTAACCTCTACCTCCACGTAGTCGAAGTCTGGGTGAACCATCACACCAACGTTGGATGGCAACGTCCAGGGAGTGGTGGTCCATATAACAATATACTTTTTATCCTCCCCTTCCAGAGGGAATTTAACGTATATTGAAGGGTCTTCTAGATCCTTGTATTCGGATACCTCATAGTCTGCTAGAACGGTCTCGCATCTAGGACACCAGTGTAAAACCTTAAGCCCCTTCTCCAATAATCCCTTCTCGTGGGCGCGTTTAACAATCCACCACGCGGATTCAAGGTAGTCTTTGTTTAAAGTTAGGTAGGGGTTTTTCCAGTCCAGGGATACTCCTAGATCCTCGAACTGCCTGCTTATAGAGGAACTGTTATGTAAGGCGAGTTTCTCGCATTCACGGACAAACTTCTCCACACCATATTCTTCTATATCCTTCTTACTGTGGAAGCCAAACTTCTTTTCTACAGCCAGCTCTATTGGAAGGCCGTGGCAGTCGTAGCCAGGCTGATCCCTCACGTTAAAGCCCTGCATCCTCCTAAACCTTACAACAACGTCTTTCAACACCTTGTTCCAGCCCGTCCCCACATGGATGACATCAGATGAAGGATAGGGTGGACCGTCGAGGAAGTAGAACTTTGGTCTTCCCCTCAATTGATTCCTCAGTTTATCGTAGATACGGTTGTCTCTCCAAAACTTCTTTACCTTCTCTTCAACCTTATGCGGATCATATTTCTTATCTAATACGCCGACATAAGCCATGGTGGACACCACTCCTTAAAACCGTTTAGACAAGGTTTGAGGGGAGCATTGAATCTAGTATGTGAAAAGCCTGCGATTTTCTTCAGGTATTTAAGTGTATTTCCTACGGATAATGAGGCTCCCCTCGCAACAATAGAGGATAAACGGGCAACATATAAATTTTTAGTTAGAACCTTCCTAAGAACCTCCATTCTCTCTGTCTATGTACAGCTTAAGTCAAGTAGAAACGATACACCTAGCCATCTAACTGAAGCAGCGAATAAACCTTTACCTTTTATTACTAATATGAAGTTACTGGATGATTTAGTCATCTCCCTAATAGTAATCTACGAATACATTTGGTTTCCGAGGGAGATAAATGGATTAAAATACTTGTGGAAAGGCTCTAGAATATCTGAAGGATAAGAAAAATAGTATAGCTCGAAGGCTTGTGGCGGGTTGAGTGAAGTCTTTCAAGGATTCTGAAAAATCTCTTCCTAATAAGATTTAACGTGAAATAATGTTAACTATAGCAGTTATATACTGCATACCATTAGCCCGTTTGATAACAGTTAAGACACCGGGCTGGAGAAAAGGAGCAACAATGCCACTATTTTTAGGGTAAGAAATATTATTTTGAACATAATTATTATATCTGTAATAATTATGTATGGAATAAAGTTCTATAACAGAAGAAATGAGCTAAAGTTCTTGTCTAACGCTAGTAAACCCTTTCTAGCTATCATCTACGGTAGGAGGAGAGTGGGTAAGACTAGATTGGTTTTAGAATTCTGTAGAGGAAGGAAGTTTATTTATTTTTTCGTTAACCCGGAGAAAAACAGTAAACTGCTCTTAGAAGAGTATTCGGAGCAATTGAAAAGATGCATGGATTTACCTAGCTATATTAGGCCGGAGTCTTGGAAAGAATTTTTCAAGCTACTATTCGACTACGATGGAATCGTGGTTTTCGACGAGTTTCAATGGTTTACTAGAGTAGATGCTTCAGTACCCTTTGAACTACAAAGGTTCTGGGACATTACAGAGAAAAAGCCCTCAATAATTATATGTGGATCTATAATCGGCTTAATTAAAAGCCTTTTTGAGGGATATCAATCGCCTTTACATGGAAGGGCTGATGTAAGACTTGAATTAAAGCCACTCGAGATAACGGCTATACTTGAGTGGTTGAAAGACCTAAATATAAGCCGCCTAGAGGAACAGGTGAAAGTATACCTGGTTTTCGGGGGAATACCATTCTACTATACTTTAATGCAAAAATATTCCGTAAGAAGCCTTGAAGAAGCTTTGAGAAAACTAGTTTTCGAAGAACACGCCCCTCTAAGAAACGAGCTGGGTAACATCCTTAGAGAAGCCTTTGGAAAGGACTACCATACTTACGCGTCAATATTATCAGCTATAGCCGAAGGAAACTGTAGACTATCTGAAATAGCTAATGTTGTCGGATTAAAACCTACATCACTGTCACCATATCTGAAAGACCTAGCCGAGCTTTTAGATATAGTTGAGCCGGAGTTGCCCGCTGGAAGAAAAAAGGGGGCTCTCTATGTAATAAATGATTTTTTCACGAGATTTTGGTTCAAATATATCTATAAGAACAGAGGTCTACTAGAGTATAACTGGAAGAGAGTGTACGAAAAGTGTCTACAGACCTTAAACACCTATTTTGGTGAAGCCTTCGAGCTACTAGCCAGAGAAATTGTAAAGAAACTTGCCAGAGAAAATAAGTTACCCTTCACACCCACATTAATATCAAAGTATTATGGTAAGTCTCCTCAAGGAACTTTCGATATAGATATATTAGCATACAATGTTAAAAAGAAGACAACGTTATTTATAGAAGCAAAGTGGAGTGAAATAGACTACAACAGGGCATTAGAAACGATCAATACCTTAATTGAGAAATCTGTCTATGTGAAAATAAAACCCGTGAAAAAATACTATGGTTTAATAGCTAAGAGAATATTAAATAAGGAAGAATTAAGGAGAAAGGGGATAATAGCAATAGATATAAATGATTTAAAAAACCTGCCAAATTTCAGAAAAATTAACGATAACCCTTTTAACCGACACCTGTTTTAAGCCTCTTTTCTAAAGCCAGTAGCAGGGGGTAGCCGATGAGCATCGATGACACTGTTTCACCCACAGCGATCGTGAAGACTGTAAGCAAGTATGGGACACCATAGAACGTGTGAAGGTATGTTGAAACACCGATACTGACCACCAATACAGGGTATATGCATGCAAGCACCCTGTTCTTAAAACTGTATTTATAGGATAAAAGAGCAGCCAAAAAGTTTAGCAAAGGGCCTACGACGACGTCAATTAAGCCGACAGGGCTAAAGAGATTCGCTATCAGACAGCCTACAGTGACGCCTATTACGGAGCCCCAGCCAAAGAGGTAGGAGAGCGGCAGTAGGGCGTCGCTAACCCTCACTTGAAGCCAGGAGAAACTTAAATCCCCCAGTGCAACGGTGACTACAGCATAGAGCGCGGCAACGGTAGTTGCTACACCTATATCCCTTATATCCAACACCATTCACCCCCTCATCCATTTCTTTCGGGAGGGAGAATTTCTCCTCCAGCCCCTCCTTGTACGGGTTCACAGTCGCCTCCCCCGTAGCGCACTAGAGGAGCCTTCAACGGAGTAACGGCGGGATGCCTCCCTCGTCCGCCGTATAGTGAAACAACAACCGGCACATCCTAATAAATATTTTTAGGGAATGCTGTGCCATAAAATTTAAGAATGTTAGAAGTTTTAATTAATCTGACGAATAGCAATGTTAGAGAAAACTGTAGTCGTCGGAAAAAAATACGTTGTTGTAATCCCGGCGGAGATTAGAAAAAAGATTGGATTAAAGGAAGGTGACCTTCTTAAAATCCAGCTTAAAGACAATAAAATAATTTTAGAACCAGTTACCTTAAATCCATTCAAGATACTTGAAGAAGTCATCGGTGAACCCTACAGCGAAGAAAAAGATGAAAAAGAGACCGAGAAGTGGTTGAAAAATGCCTGTAGCAGATACTGAACTACTCTTTGCTTTGAATCCTAGAGATAAGAGGCATAAAGGAGCCTTGAAAGCCTTATCCATAAAAGGATTAAAGGTGCCGGACAC